>OGDN01000853.1_pt1 | contig 57614 bp, 75 predicted proteins | sample 1570271 | NCBI WGS metagenome assembly OGDN01 (sample SAMEA4384481, study PRJEB24528) | human gut metagenome | reverse complement strand
AGTGGTAGTTGGTGGTGAACCACTTCTTCATCGGCAGGGCGGTCACGTCGCCCTTCTCGCCCTGATAGCCGCGGCCCATTGCGAAGAGGGTCTCTTCCGGGTTCTCGAAGGTGAGACGCTGGTAGCGCTGCGGAATGACGTTGAGCAGGATGGCAGTGTCGAGCATCTGGTCGTAATAGCTGAAGTCGTTGCTCGGAATCAGGTCGATGCCGGCGGCCTGCTGCAGCTTCCAATGCTTGGCGCGCAGTTCCTTGGCGGTGGCACGCATCTCGTCGAGGGTGGTGTTGCCCTTCCAATACGCTTCGATGATTTTCTTCAGCTCACGGTTCTGGCCGATGCGCGGGAAACCGGAGACGGAAGTAAGAGCGGACATGAATCCTCCATCTGATATGAACAATGCAACCCGCTCAAGCTATCACAAAACCGCCAGCTATAAGACATCAAGAAAATTTGAGTGTCGTTATAAACTGTCCTTATAACGGTAGAATCCCGTATGCGTTCCCGCGCCTGATGTTTCACGCCACCGGCACTCGAGTATCACTCAAAGTAGACTCTGTTTTTCTGTTTTCTCGTATGGTACACCCGCAGAAAACAGGAAAACGCCCCTCCCCCAGCGCAAGCCGGAAGAGGGGCAATTTCCTAGTAGGTTCTAGTATTTCCTAGTTTTGTCAGATGTTGCGGAGTGGATTGTAGGCCACGCCGAAACCGGAGGCGATGAAACCCGCCGCCGTCGAGATGAAGCCGCCGACCTGCGCGTCGCCGAACGTCATGAAGCCGAGACCGACGATGGACGCGACGAGCGAAGCCACGTAGATGACGGTGCGCACAGTGTCGTTGAACACCGGCCGGTAGGCGCCGGAATCGGAATCCTTGTAGTCGTCGGAGAGGTCGTCCACGGCCTTCTCGACCGTGGAACGCGCGTGCTCAGCCATTCCCCACCTTCCTTTCACTTCTTGAGGGTCAGATACCAGACGCTCTTGTCGGCAGGCGCCAGTGCGATGTATCGGACGGCGCCGGAATACGCCGTGTACCGGCCCCAGATGTATCCGTCCGCGATGGTGCCCCAATGGTCGAGGTTCACGGTCTGGCCGCGATGGTAGGAGGCCACGACCTTTGCGCCGGTCGACGGAGCGGACCTCACGTTCAACGCGTCGCAGGACACCACGTACGCTCCCGCCACCACGTTCGCCGCGTTCGCGGCGGAAGAGGACCCCACCGGAGAGCCGTTCATGGAATCGTAATACGCCTGAGCCCTAGCCATGTAGGCGTCGCGCTGGCCGCCGGCGATGGATGCCGGGCAGGCGGTCGCGGAGAAATGGCTGTGCGGGAACACGTTGACGCCCCACTGCGGGCGTCCAAGACCGTAATGCTTGCAGAGCGCGGCCACCAGATGCGCTCCGTTGTCCAATGTCGCGTCGGAGATCCGCCACGGGTTGGAGGAGATGTCCGCGTGCTCCACGCCGATGGACGTGAGGTTCGCGCCCCAGTTGCCCGCATGCCATGCGGTGTCCGTGTCCCAGACGAGCTGCGTGATCCTGCCGTCCGCGGCCACCTGGTAGTGCGCGGACGCCTCGCGGGTCTGCCACACGTCATAGCAGCCCTTGCCGGTCAGGTTGCCGCCGTTGTGGTGGAGGACGATCTTGTTGATTCTCCTTCCTTGGCGTCCTTTGGTCATGTGGGTGGAGAGGATGAGGTTCTCGTCCGCGTCCAGATTGTTCCAATCCTTCATTTGTTTTTCCTCCTTTGTTCAGCCCGCCATGTAGAAGACGAGCAGAATCAGTGAGATGAGTTTCAACAGTCCGATCGAGATGGCGATGGTCATGGCAGCGATGCCGCATCCGATGGACAGTCCGACGGCCCATGCCGCCAGGATTCTTTCCCGTGATTCCGGGTCGTGATGATGTTTGTTTGTCATCGGTGCGCTCCGATGTTGAAGATGACGATGAGCGCGCACAATGCCAGCCATGCGGCGGCCGCGATGAGCATATGTGTCATTCGTCCTCCAATGTTTCTGGCGCGACGTCGGCGCGGAGTTCGTCTGGCAGGTGCGGTTTTGGGTGTCGTGCCAGGAAGTCCGGTTCGACGATCTCGCAGAACAGTCCGAGCCAGTGGAATAACTGGCGCGTGTATGCGGCCAGGGCGAAGTATTTTCTTTGCCGGTCCTCCAGATGCTGGATCTGGCTTTCCTGCGACTCCACCTGCTCTCTGAGCGGCTTGATGACGGAATCCGTCAGAATATCGCATGCCTGGGCTGCGATGTCCGCGGTGTCCTTGCGTCGGCTGGAGATGGCGCCGATGATGGCTCCGACTCCCCCGCCGCCGCCGAGGGCGACCACGAACGCGGTCCAGAATTCAGTGCTTGAGAAAAAGTCAGGAGGAAACATCAATCCTCCCGACATCGAGACCAAACATGCATCTCCTTACAGAAAAGCCGCCCCGAAGGGCGGCTGTGGTTTGTGTTGAAAATCAGTAGGAATGGTCGGTGGCAGCGAAGGTTAATGGCAGATCAGCTGCATCCAGCAGGTCGAATGCGGTCTGGTCAAGGACGGCGAAGCCGACCGGATTGAATGGCGTATCGTTGGCGTACAGCATCACCTTCGAGCCGCTGGCAATCTGATACGCGCGATACCGTCCTTGTCGAGTGCCGATGACCGGGAAGGCCTGCTTATACTCGCTTGAGAGCGAATCGAGGTCACCGGACTTGACATCGACGATGAAGACACCTGACACCGCTCTGATGTTATGAGACAAGGCCATGCTTGACTGTCCAGCATCGACCGTGTATGTCCATGTGCCGTCATCATTACCGGTGGCGGTACATCGCCATACGGTCATTTTCTTCCGCGCCATCGCGTCCACATCGAGATTCACGACTCTCACTCAGACCACCCCCTCACGGTGGTCAGTAGGCTGCGCTGTCCTTGTCCCAGCAGCCGATGCCGAGGCCTTGCATGACCTGCCAGTCCGAGTCGCTGAACCATCCGCGGCATTGGAGTGTGACCTTCGCGCTCGAATTCATGACCAGGCCCGTGTACCAGTTTGCCGTCCGGCAAATCGCGACGCCATTCTCGAGAGTCACACCATTGTCGGTCGCCCTGATGCTCCCCTGCATGTCCTTGAGGATTGCCGTGCAGGTGCCGCCGGATGACGGCATGGGAAGTATGATGTTGCCCCACAATCGCAGCAGCTGACCATCCGCTGTGGCCGTGTACGTCTGACCGTTCACGGTGCCCGCGAAGCTGTTGCCGTTCGAGATGATGGTCTTCGTGGTCTTCGCCAGATTCCGGATTCTCATCGGCGGTCACCCGCCTTGAGGGCGTCAGTAGGGCGCGGTCTGCGCGGTGAAGAAGCTCGGAAGCCCCCCCCCGAAACAAAAGCGTCGTATGCGGGCTTGGATTCGATGGCGATATTACGGCAGGTGGTGCCGTCCTGAGCTTGGAGATTAAGCCTCGTCTGCTTGTCGAGGTGGAAGTCGACATCGGTGGCCGAAGGGCCAATACGTGCCAGTGTAATCCATTTTTCGTCGCCGATGAAGAACTTCCCGCCCTCACTGTGAGCGTGATAATCCCCGGCTGGCAAAGTCGCCCTATCCATAGTGTCGGTCATGTTGTCGCGCGAATATTCAAGCTTGCGTCTCATTTACAACTCCTTTCCGGTGAGCAGTGTCCATCCTGACCATTCCTTGCGCCATACCTCGCGGATTCGGTCGAGCAGGAAACACATCACGTTCGCGTCATCACCGACCGACCCCGTGTAATATCTCAATCCCTTGTGCAGCTTCTCCGTGCGCCCCCAGAGACTGCCGACCGGGGCCGTCGTGGGCTGGTCGGGTTGGACGAGAATCTGCTTCGCGCCGAGCGACGTCTTGCCGTCCGCGATAGCCACGTGGCATGGATTGAATGCGTCCTGCTTGAGGATATTGAGGAAATTCGTAGTGTCGGACACGAAGCTGACGGTGCCATCCTTGATGGACGCCACCGAAGAATCAGCGATTGTGAGCGTCAGATTTGCGTCCTCGATACGCCCATCCGCATAGACCTTTTGCGCGGCCACCTTGACTTCCGGATGGTCACTGTAGAGAGCTTGAGCTTGGAAGTCCACCGGCTTCAACCACACGTCCACGAGCGTGTCAGCAGCAGGCGGCCACACTTGAGCACCGTTATGCAGTGCATTCCAATATGTCTGGGTCCCGTTCTTATTGACGCCGAACGCGGGCTCTCCCACCCGCGTCCCGTTCAAAAGCACACCCATGTCAGTCCTCCTGGGAGACGCCGGAAGTGGAATCGGTATCGGCCGGAGCCTCGTCCGTGGTTCCGGAGGACGGTTCCGTGTCGACAGCCGCGTCCGAGGCCTTGTCCTGCACCTGTTTCACCGCCTCGTCGATCGCGGTCAACGCGGCGTCAGCGTGCGATTCGACGGTGGCTTTCGATTCGCTGATCGCGTCGGCCGCGGTCTGCACGGACTGTGCCTGCGCGGCGACCTGGCTGGCCGCGGCCTGCGCCACGTTTGCGGCCTGAGCCGCCTGCGCGCTCTGCGACTCAACCACAGCCCTCGCTCCGGTCAGATCCTCGAGAATCTGCGACGCCACGGTCTGCGCCGAGGATTCGGGATAGAAGACCATGTGCGTCGGATACTGGGCGCTCAAGGTCTTGGCCTCGTCCAACGAGCCGGCCATTTCGAACACGAGCATCCTGCCGTTGTTGCCGATGGGCCCAAAGGTCGCCTTGTCCACGTCGGGCAGGTCCGCGAACGCCACGGCCGTCGTGCTGTCCGGCACGTTCACGTAGCGTCGGAACTTCCACCGGTCCGTATCCAAGCCGACGGTGACTTCGTAACAGAAGGTGCTGTCGGTCGGCGGGACCGTCACGGTCGCCTTGCCTTTCGCGTCGAGCGTGACTTCGAAATCTTCCCTCACGACGATGCGTGAGCCGTTGCGGAAACGTTCGGTCGGAATCACGCTCACGGTGGCGTTGGCCAGGTCGGCGACTCCGCCGGCACTGGGTTTGCCGAAGTCGAAATTGATTTGTGTCATCCGTGTCCTCCTTTAGAACAGTGGTCGGAAAGAGAGGAAAACCCACAAGCCGGAACGTTCCGCAGGAACGATGCCGATTGTGGGTTTTCGCAAAAATGAAAGGTGTGAGAAATGTTGTTGGGAACGTTTGTGGATGAGGTCTGGTGGCCCTCCTGCGGGAAGCTTCGCGAGTGCACGAGGGTGGGCTACGAGTCGGCCTACCGCTGCCACATCCAAACGCGATGGGCTGGCGTCGACATGGAGTCGATCACCGCGAACGACATCGAGGAGTGGCTTGGCTCGTTCAATCAGGCCGGCGCCGCACGCAAGGCGTGGGCCGTGCTGCGGGCGATGCTCCGACTCGCCTATCGCAAGGGAGTCACCGACAATGACGTGACACGTCGTGAAATCAGACTGCCGCACCTGCGGCGGTATGAGCCGCGCGTATTGGACGCGTGCCAGGTACGTCGGCTGCTGAGGGGCTTTTATGGCCATGCTTTGGAAGCATGGCTGTTGGTCTCCGTCTGCGCGGGATTGCGCCGATGCGAGTCGGTCGGCATCGAATGGGCGGACCTGGACTTGAAGCGAGGCACGGTCACTGTCAAAAGATCGGTGCAATGGGTCGCAGGACATGAGACTGTCACCGATCCGAAAACCGATTTGAGTCGCAGAACTGTGGCCTTGCCACGATTCGCCGTGAAGCGGCTCGCGCAGTTGAAGCATGGCAGGAGCGGACGTCTAGTCGGGGATCTGAACGCCAACCAGGTGGCCGCTCATTACCTGTCATGGTGCCGGCGCATGAAGCTGCCATGCGTGCCGCCAAGGAATCTCAGACACACTTTCGGCACTCTGGCGATCGCCGCCGGCGCCGACATCTCCGTGGTCGCGCGACAGCTCGGGCACAGTGACATCAAGACCACGGCCCGCTACTATCTACGCCCTGACTTGTCGGTGTTGAAAAGCCTGCAGCGGGCATGGGAACGGCTCATCATCGGAGCCGCGTAGCTTTCCGTAACCCAGACGTGCCAATTACAATGGCAGTCCACCGGCTCGTTCGTTCCGGCGCCTTACGGCGCTTCGAACACCATCAAGGTCAGGGATGGTCTGATCTTCGTTGACCTGTCATCTTTCCGAAGCACCGTGAACACCGGCAACTTCACCGTCTGGATGTTCAAATCGGGCGTGAAACCCTCCAAAGCGGTCAGTTTGGGGTGCGTCGCGAACGTGGACGGCAGCCCGTATGGCAAACAGGCGACTTGGAACACGGACGGGTCGGTGGCCCTCATCGGCGGTGTAGGGCCAAACGATGTCATCCAATGCTTCTCGAAGATTATCCCCGTGCCAGATGGCGTGACATTCGCCTAGTTGAGCGGCACCGTGATGCATCCCTCGACCCATCCGCCCTTGCCGATCGTCATCTTCGCCGACGAGCGGAGGGCGATGGCGTTGCCCGCGGCCTGCACTTCGATGCCATGCAGGCCCACGCTGGAATTGGACACGGCGGCGCAATGCACCTCGAAAGCCGCCTCCAAGCCGGTTGGTAGCGTGAAAAGCTGGGATATCTCCCACTCCTTCGCAGCATTCCAGTCGGAGTTGAGGCGTGTGGCGTGGAATGCGACTATCAGCATCTTGCCGACCAGCGCGGTACGGTAATCCACATTCCAGTTAGTGTTCGTCTTGGTGAGGGTTACGGAAAGCTATGCGTCATGAGATTGGATAGCAGAGCGAGCCGACGCATCCTTGGTTGCTGCCTGCGGCTCCCATATTCGCGCACCTGATGGTGCCGTTCGGATTGGCGACAAGCATTCGTGCCGTCTGCCCGTTGGACACGCATACCATTGCGTTGACTTCGACGGGCGGGCGCAGTTCGACCGGCAGCACGTAGTCGCATTGCACCGCATCCCAACTGCCGTTCGCGAACGAACCAGCGTATTTGATAAGCATCATCATGCCAGTACGGATGACCGTGAAGCCCTTCGCATTGTACAGGGTTACGGAATCCCACAACGCAGACCGTTTATTGAACAACCTCACCGGCGTTCCGGCTGTGATGCCGGTCAGAGGAATGCGCCAGAGAGGCATATACGCGTCAGCTGCTCCATTGAGAATCTTCGCTGATGGCACAGTCGGATCAACGGCAGTGCCATCGCTCGGAGTGCCCTTGAACACCATCAACTCCACTTTTTCTATACCAGTCGAAGCTTCGCGATGATAGTGCGCGCAGATGATATCGTTACGGTTCTTGCCGCTCGCTCCAGATCGGATCGTCACGGTCTCAGCGTTGGTGATATGCCAATCCAAACCTTGAATCGACGCGCAACCGGTGCCGATGACTGCCTTGTTCGCCGACTGCATGGTGCACGACATGGCGTCACCCCACTCGAACACCATGTCGCCTGCGCCGAATTTAGCTTGGTGGATTATCGCCTTGTCCTCGCTGCTGATATGCGCGGTTCCGGCTTTGCCGTCCACAAGTTCAATCGTCATGACTGCCCCTCCCTGTCGGCGTCCTTCACCCATTTCTCGAATTCCGCATCCGCTGTGGCAGTGAAAGACTGGAACGCCTTGTAACAGTTCCCGCAAAGCGTGTATGTGCTCGGCGCCTGAGCCGATGCCGCCGACGCGGATGTCAGATGGTTGACGTCGTACCATGATTGAGCGTCGGCGTTTCCTGATTGCAGAAACGCCGTTCTGCCGCACCTGTCGCACGTCAGTTTCGAATAACCGATCTGCCTTCCCATATCGGAAAGCCTCCTTCTAACTTGTTCTTTGATACGTGAATGGGCCGGTCGACGGCAGTTCCACCCATGTTCCACCGAAAGTCCCGGCAAGGTCGATGGCAGTTCCGGATGTGTAGATGCTTCCGACCGGCCAGGAGATAAGGAATATCTCCGCGTCGGTCATACTCGCTCCGTTGCCGGGAGGTCCCTTCGGTCCCGGCGGGCCTGGGTCTCCCTTCTCGCCTTTGTCGCCTTTACTGCCGGTCAGCGTCGTGTTGCTCACGCATTTGATCGTGACGTCCGTCCCGTCGACCTGAGAGACCGTGAAATATGTCAGGGTCGTCCCGCCTCTGGTCAGAGCAAAGAATCTTTCGCCGACAGTCGGAATCCTGTTGAGGCATAGCGTGTCGGCTGAGAACACCGATGCCGCGTCCACGTTCCATGAGCCGGAATAGGTCCGACCGGCCGTCAGGGCGGCCAGTCCCGATTCTCCACGTGGCCCCCGCTCCCCTGTTTCGCCGCGTGGAATGCTCAGATTGAGGGTCTTGTCGCTACCGGCGCCGGTCAATGTGGCCGACGCTGACGCGCCAGCTTGGAGCGTGGTCACGGATCCGATGGAGAGACCAGATAGGTATGAGCCTTTGACTTGGTATTTGGCGTCCGATTGCGCCCGGAATGATTCAAGGTCTGCATTGGCGACTTCCGCGCTGATGACGTTGCCGGCGATGCCAATACCCTTGCCTGCGGTGTACGTTCCGCCGGACGCCCCTGTGGCGGATGATCCCGACGACTGGCTTACCGACGATTCGGTATCGTCCGGTTGCCCCACCTCGTATGTGATGTCGAGGATGCCGCCATTGATTTTCGCGATACGTTTGGTGACCTTCGCCGTCAGACTCAGGCCGGAGTTCCTGTCGGACACGACCACGCCATCGCCAAGCATGAGCGAGCTGGCATGATCAGGTAGGGTCACGTCGACCTTTCCTCCGGATTGAAGCTCCTGCAGGCGTTTTCTCGTGTTGTCGGACAGCGTCTGCATCTCAGCGCACGAATAATCGTAGATCTGCGCCACTTCGTCGACCCCGAACAGCGTCTGCTTCTGCGAGACCTTTCCGTCCTTGTCGGCGTACCATTCGCTCACAAGCCTGTTGGCGAGTTCCTGCTGTCCCAAGCCAATCAGATGGTTCACTGTCCGATGGCATGTCTCCGCGGTGAAATCGACCAGGTCGGAATCCAAGGTGCCGTCGATGGTGCGGATTGGCTGGCCGGACATGACGATGCGGTTGTCCTTGGCAGTGAAGTCCAGCCGCATGCCGCAGGATTCCAGCATCGCGCTGATGCCGGTGTAGGCGTCGACATAGCGTGGATTCTGGAATTTGTATGAGGTCAGGGCGGGATTCTTCGTTCCGGCGCGCACCGTGAACACTTTCTCCAATCCGATTCTTTTGACCAGTGAGGAGAGCACGTCGGACAGGGTGCCGGAAACGACGAGGTAATCCTGTTTGGGATCCGGGGAGAGTATTTTCCCGCATAACAGTCCTGTCCAGCTTGTGCCGAGCCATGAGACGTCCGACGTCGTTCCCGACACGACGCTTCTCCGGTCGGTCACACGTCCTCCGATGTCGGTGCCGTCGATCCAGAAATACCATCCGAGTGCGCATTCCGTTCCCGGAATTGACAGTTCGAAATCGTTCTCACCGCTTCCCGCCGCCCAGTCGAGGGACGCGTCGGTGGCGCAACAGACTGGTCTCATATTCGCGTCGGCTAGGATAACGTCGACCATGGTGGTGCCCCCGAGCTTTCATACAAGTCGAATTCGATGGTGAATCCTCCGGACCATGTCAGGATGTTCTCTCCGGATGGGATCGGTTCGAAACAGTAGGTTCCGCACCCCTTCCCGACACCTCGGGCGCCACTGGAGAAATGGTCCGCCACATCTCCGTTCCCGTCGGTCACCTTGATGCTTTTCTCCAACGCGGTGGCCGTGACGGTCATATACCCGTCGGCCGGCACCGTCACATCGTCGAAGCGGTAAAGGTTTCCTCCGACGGTGAACTGCGGGTTCGTGGCCTGTCCGAAGATCCTGCAGACGAATCCGCACGGGGAGACCGTGGGATTCGAGATCCGCTGGATGGTTTTGGGACAGGCCAGGTCAGCCGGCAGATCATGCGGCATGTCAAGCGCACTCCCTGAATCCACCGTCACCGGAGTGAATCTCTGCGCCGGCAGACGATGACGCCATAGGCCGTCGCACAGCACGATCCGGAACGTGACGATGGCGAGCGTCGGGCTTGGTGTCGGCGATTGCACATCGGTGCCGACGATGAATGCTTTCTGTGACCATTCACCGTTGACTGTGATTGTTCCTGGTGCGAGTGCTTCCACATCCGTGTCGGCCAGCGCTTGGAGCCTGTCGAGGTCACTGGGGTTGCGTGTCGTGACGGTTATGGTGGTTTCAGTCGCGGTTCTGCTGGATCCTGTGATTCCTCGCGTGCCGAGCGTGTAGTTCCATTGTGTGGATCTGACCTCGCTGAGATTCGGCGTCCATGTTCGCTCGCAGTAGAGGTCGACGGCGAGTCCGTCGTGGCTGCGGTATGTCAGCGCATGCATTTGCGAACCATCCTTACAAGATCGCGGTATGTGACGTTTTCTCCCCCGTCGTGTTCGGAGAGGATGTTGCCAAGGTCCGCGTGCAGACTCGTGATCGCGGCTACGACACTGGCCGTGTCAACGGTAACCGACACGTTTTGCGTGCCGGTAGCCGTGAATGCTTCGCGCGGGATGACTCTCCTGTTCAGCGCGTCCATGAATGGAACGCCGTAGTAGCTGGTGGCGAGCGCGTTTTCGACGTATTCGCCTCGTGCGATGCGGCTGTTGTCAAGGTAGACGCTGTCGCTGGTTGCGGTGCCGGGGGCCCATTTTGGATCTACGTAGCCGGTGAAAGCGTAGCCTCCGTTGGCATATCGGAATCTGTCGCCGTCGTACATGCCGCCGGTTGCTCCTGTCGGGATGTTGCCTGTGGCTCCTTTCGGACGGTATCCGTTGGATGAGTATGTGCCTCCGGATTCGTCGACGTAGCTTCCGTGGATTTGGAAGTATTTGTCGGCGATCTGGTAGTTGCTCAGGTTGGTGAGCACGCTCATGGCGGGTGAGTCGTCGGCGGTGACGATGAATCCTTTGTCGTTGAGTTTCCATCCCTGCGTTTCGAGGAACTTCTTCATCGCGTCCGAGTTGTCACCTTTGAGATAGCCGGTTTTGTCGTCCACTTTGGCTCCGTTCGCGATGGCGAGGGCGATCATGTACTGGTCGCTGTCCAGGGTGAGGGTGCCGGTTTTGGTGTCGATTTTGGCGTTTGCGGCTTGGGCTATTTTCTTCATCAGGTCGGTGTTGTCGCCGCTGATGGTGACGTGTTTGCCGTCCGGGGTTTCCTTGGCGGCGAGTTTGACCTGTTCGAATTTGGCGACCGCGTCGCCGGTGACTTTGACTTCGATTGTTTTCGAGTCTGGGGTGTTTTGCAGGCTGTTGACGAGGTCGTCCACCGCTTTGCGGGTGAGGCCGTAGGATTGGGCGGCGGCTTCGGCTTCCTCCGGTGTTTTGCCGAGGGATTGCATGAGTTTGGTGAACGCGTCGTGCGCCTTGTCGATGTTCGGGTAGATGTCGTTGAGGCTGTCTCCGTTCTGGGCCTGGGCTTTGGCGCATTTGAGTGCGGCGTCGGCGATGTCGTTCAACGCGCTTTGGTTCTTGCGTCCTGCTTCCGTGGTCAGGTCGAGGGTTTTGGCGTTCTTGCCGATGGTGTCGTTCGCGGATGCGATCTTGTCGGCGAGGTTGACTTGCGCGTCGGATGAGCTGATGGCGAAGCCGTAGTAGGTTTCCATCGCGTCGATGACTTCGGACAGTGCGCCTGCCGTGTCGCTGGCGGCGTCCTTGGTCGCTCCGAACGCTTCGGCGAGGATGTCGTCGGCGCTGGCCGCGTCTTGGGAGCTGGATGCGGATTGGCTGGCCGCGTCGGCTCCTGTCAGGAGGGCTCCGGTCTTGTCGAGGCTTGCCTGGGTGGCTTCCTTGTCGGCTTGGGCGAGGTCCGCGGCCGCGGACTGGCTGGCCTTGTAGTTGCCTTGCAGTTCCGTGAGGCTTTGGGAGATGACGCGGTATTCGTTGCCGGTGAACATGCCGCCTTGGTCGGCGAGCTGCTTCCGGTATGCTTCGATCTCTTTGTTGACCTCGCCTACGGCGTTCTTCTCTCCCTTGATGGCGTTGATGAATGTGGCGTGTTTGATGCCGACCTTGTCGACTGCCTGCCACACGTTGTCGTAGCCGCTGGTAAGTCTGCCAAGCCAATTGTCGGTGATCTTCGCCCCACTGGAATCGGCCAACGCCTTCTCATAGTATTGAGCCGCTGACGCTCCGTCCTGCAGCGCGGTTGACAACTGTGTGGCACGTTCCTCGGCTTTCTGCTGTTCGGAGATGAACGTTCCCAGGACCACAGTGGCCGCTGTGATGGCGACGCCCCACGGTCCTCCCAGCAGGTCGATGACGCCGGAACCGGCCTTTTTCAAGCCGGTGAGCGCGGTCTCGCCCTTGCCGAGTGTGACGGTTCCGGTGGCGATGTCGCTCATGGCCGCGCCCATGGACGAGCCGACCTGCATCAATCCTTCGGCCAGCTGCGGGGCCGCCGTCTTGGCGCGCTGTATCGGATCGATGAGCATGGCGATCGCGTTGCCGGCGGTTCCGGAGGATTTCTCCAACGGCCCCAACGCCTTGTGCAATGCGAAGGCTCCGCCGACTGCGGCGGTCATCGCAACCGCTCCCTGCTGGACCGAGGCCGGCAGGGAGGAGAATGCGTTGACGAGCGTGTCCAATCCCTGCACGAGGTTGCGGAGCACTCCCTGCGAGCCCTCGCCGAGATTGATCATCAGGGTTTCGAAACTGCCGGAGAGCTGTTCGATGTCGCCCTTGAGGTTGTCGTTCTTCTTCGATGCGACGTCGGCCGCGAATCCGCTGTCGGACACGGCCTTCGTCCATCCGGCGATGCCGTCGGAGCCTTCCGAGTACAGGACGTTCGCGGCACGGACCGCGTCGGAGCCGAAGATGATGCTCAATGCGGCGTTGCGCTGCTCCTGCGTCAATCCGCTCATCGAGGTCTTCAACTGGCCGGCGAAGTTCTCCAGGCCGACGAACTGTCCGGAAGCGTCGTATGCGCTGATGCCCAGCTCGTCCATCTGCGCCTGTGCCTCTTTGGTTGGGTGCGACAGGCGTTGGAGCATCGTCTTCAACGAAGTTCCGGCGTCTGAGCCGATCATGCCGGCGTTTGCGAACGCGGACAAGGTGCCGACCGTTTCGGTCATGCTCACGCCCATGCTGTTCGCCATCAGACCGGCTTGGTTCAACGCAAGACCGAGATCGTGCGCGGATCCGACGGCCTTGCCAGCACCGGCTGCCAGCGCGTCCGCGACCTTGCCGGCGTCCGCGCCCTCGAGGTTGAACTGCTTGAGCGTGGTGCTCATCAGTTCGGCGGCCTCGCCGACCTGCATGCCATCAGAAGCGGCCAGATTCAACGCTCCGGACAAGCCACCGGAAAGGATGTCCGTGGTGGACAGACCGGCCTTGCCCAACGCGTCGATGCCATCGGCCGCCTCGTTCGCGTTGTAGACGGTGTCGGCGCCCGCCTGGATGGCCGCGGCGCGCAGCTTCTGCATGTCGCCGTCGGACGCCTGCAAGTCAGCTTGGATGGTGCTCATGCTCTGGTCGAAATCCGCGGCCATCTTCGTGGACGACACGCCCAACGCGACGGCGGCCAATCCCATTCCGGCCATGAGGTTTGTGGCGATGCGGGATTTGCTGCCCGGCTTCTCCAAGGCGGTGGAGAGCTTCTCCGCCTGCGTGCTCGCGGCGGCCATCTTCGTGGAATAGTTCGAGGTGTCGGCCGACAGGCGGATCATGATGTTCTCGTTCAACGCCATTGGACGGCTCCTTCTTGTTCAGTTTCTAGGGATGAGGTTCGCGGTCTGCGCGTGCGGCGCGAGCACCGTGCCGGATTCCTCGTATTTGCGCATGGCGCGTTCTCGCTGGAATGTGATCCAGCAGGTCTCCACCTGCGCTCCGGCGAACAGTCGGTCTACCTTTCCCTGGTCGTGGCATAGGTCGGTGCTCAGTCCGCACAGCGGACATTCGTGGAGTTTCTCATACAGGTCGAGCGCGCGCATCCAGTCGCGTTCGGTCTCGTCCCATTCGACGGGATCCTCTGCCGATGGCATCCATCCGAGCCATCGTTTCAGGCTGATTCCGAGTCGCCGCGCGCACCGCAGGTCGTTGAGCAGGGCCGGCGCGTATTCAAGCCTGTCAGCTAGGCCAGCCGCGTCAGTTCTTTTGGGATTTCGACCACCGGAGTGTTGAGTTCCTGCACGGTCTGCATGAGCGCGTTGACCTGGCTGTCGGTCATCGAATCGATGAGCTTCGCGAACTCGGTGCCGGTGAACTCCATGTCATCGCCGTTGGCCCATTCGGCGGATTCGAGCATGAGCGGCGCGGCTTCCTTGGCGATGGCGGGGAGGTCCTTGATCACACGCCCCTGCACGGTCCTGGAGTTTTTGAGGGTGATCTGCGCCCACTGGCTGGAGTTCAGTCCGCGGAGCGTGACCACGAGCGTCCTGTGTTCGACGCTCTTCAACAGCGAGTCCAACTGCTTGCGGACCGCGTCCTGCTCCTTGCGGCGTTCGGATGCCTCCGCCTCGGTCACGTCCGCGGCGGCGTCGAGTTCGAGAATCCTGTTGCCGAGGCGCACGCTTTCCGCGAGCGCCTGCATGTCGGTGATGATGCGGTGTTGGCCTGTCGGGCGGGTTACGGTGATTTCCAAAGTCTGTCCTTGTCCGTTCGTCGGTCCGTTCGGTTTTAAATGGCGCCCCGTGCCGAACGGGTCTGAATGCACGGGGCGTGTTTGTGGCCGGCTGTCATGCGACGGTGATGGTTTCCTCTTTGCTGCATGGGTCGGCGCTGAAGTTGATGGTGCTCATCTGGCGGCTGTTGATGCTGTGGGCTACGGGGATTTTGATGCCGATGGTCACGAGGTAGACGGAGATCACGTCTCCTGCCACGAATGGGGTGTCCACGGTCTTGCCTCGGCGGCGGACGATCCAGCAGCGTTTGCCGCAGGTGAGCGTATCGACGGCTTTGTTGAAGTTGGCCGCGTCGGAGGTGTTGACATTGTCGATGAGGTCCATGCTGCCATCGGAGAATTTTTCCTGTCCGGGGATCTGGCCGACGGTGGCGGAGGATTCGCGGTCATCGTCGACCATGTCCTGGCTGTGGGTGAGGTGCCAGCCGGTGGCGGACAGGTAGGTGCTCAAGTCGAGGTTGGAGCCGCTGTTGAGTTCGGCGGCGGTTGGTTTCAGATAGTTCTTGATGCCGGATTCCTCGACCATGATGGTTCGGAATTCGCCGTCTCCGAGATGTGCTGGGACTTTCTGCATGGTGTTTCCTTTCATATTGTTTCCGGCCAGCCGACCCGCCATGTGAGCACGCGCATCATGTATGGCGTGCCGGTGTCCGGGTCGGTCAGGTCGCTTGGGGTGCTGCCGGTGTCCACGTCTCCGATGAGCGGGGAGAGTCCCGGCATGTCGGGTTGGGCTCCGTCGAGCCTTTCCGTGAGGAGCGAGGCGAGCGTGTCGACGCTCGTCTGGCTTCGTGCGACGATGCGGATGTCGAGTCTGCCGATGTGCAGGTCGGTGGTTTGGCTTTCCGTGTGCGTGCGACTGGTTTCGGTCAGTCCGATGATGACCCATGGCGGGGTTTTGCCGGCGGGTGCGATGCCGTCCGTGTACACGTCCCATCCGTGGATGTCGCCGACGAGTCGGAGGACGGATTCCCTGACTTTCATGTAGTCGGTCATAGGCTAGTCCCGGCTTCCTCGACGTATCGGGCGGTGGTTTCGAATTCCTGTTCGCCGTGCTCGTAGAAGCGGTGGGTGCCGCCTCCGCCGTGGGCTCCACCGAAGAACGCGATGTTGGCGAGACCGCCGGCGGTCTTGACGGGCGCGATGTCCGCTTCCACCCGCAGGCCGTCGACTTTGATCTCGTAGGCGATGGGGATTCGACGGAAGTTCGAATGGCTGCTCGACGCGAGATCCGCTTTGACCGCGGTTTTGATGTTCTGGGCGCCTTTCTTGACGGCGTTGGCCGCTTTGATAGGCGCGCGAACGCTTGCGACGGTGAGTTTTCTCGCCAGTTCGTCGAGCTCATGGGAGTCGATGTGCACTATGAGCCTCCTTCCATCGGGATCTCCTGCACGTTCCATCTTCTGGCGGTGGCGTGCGTCTTCTCGGATTGCATGTTCACGAGCCGGTATCGGCGTCCGACGAGCGCCGGGTCGGCCGATGCCACGACCGTGGCCTCGTATCCTTCGCGTGGAGTCGTGGCCGTGACGGGCAGGTGAAGGTAGAGGCCCCATTCCGGGACGAACGCTCCGACGGAGCCGTCACCGTTCACGTTATGCTGCTGTCCGGCGATGCCGCCGGCCGTCTGCACTTTTCCCTTGCCGTCGTAGACGACTCGCTGTGACACGGTTTCGGCTCCGGTGGACGGGTCGACCATGACCGTGCCGGGCGCGGTGACGCGTATCCGGTCGGTCATGAGGTTTTCAGCCCACCGGCGCATTCTCATCAGCGTCCTGTTCATCCCGTCACCTTCATCATGAGGAACGGTTCGCCGTCCTCATCATTCCAGTACCGGCTCATGTCCGTGTTGGCGGATTCGTTTCTGGTGGAGTGCAGGATTCCGAGACCGGCGATGACCGGGGACTGGTCGGCCACGAGCTGGTCGAGTGTCTCCTTCTCACTGGCGGTCAGGTAGGCGCCGGCCTCGTCGACCTTCCGGCTTCCTCCGTCCATGGCGTCGTCGATCTGGCGCGTCCACTGCGTTTCCGCGTTCGGATTGCTCCACAGGCGTCCGGCGCATGTGATGCACACGTCCTGCAGGTCCTCCGGCAGGTCGGGTTCCGACCATTCACGCCGTGTGTAGGCGCGGATGCGGTTGGACGCGAATCTGAGCGCCATGGCAGCCCGTTTGCCGTCGGCCGACTTCTCGTCGATGTCCTCGCCTAGCCATTCGGCCAGTTGCGGGACGGTGGCGAATGGTTCACGCGCCATCAGGATCCTCCCCGTCAGTGGGATCCAGAAGAGGATTCCGCCGTGGCGGCGGGAAGGATGAATCCGGCGGGATACTGCGTGCCCTTCTTGGCCACGCGGGTGACTGGGTTGGCGACCTGGAAACCGACGCGCATGACCACTCGCATGATCTGGCTGTCCTGCTGCATCGCGTTGTACACGATGGCGCCGTCGGAATTGGAGATGACGCCCTGGTCGAACACCTTGTAGGTGATGTCCTGTCGGATGCCGACGATGAACTTCGACCAGTCGGCTGCCAGAAGCACCGCCTTGGAATCGTCCCAACTGCCGTTGAGGACCTCGTTGCACGGATAGCCGTACAGGTTGGCCGGCTGCTTGTCGGTCAGGTTCGGCGTGTAGATGGGACGGTTGTTCGCGTCGCGCAGTTCGGTCAGCTCCCAGTTGAGGCCGGGCTTGCTGGCGAAGCCGTTGATCGCGTAGCCTTCCTTCGCGAGGGTCTTGCCGAGAGAGGCCACGTCTGCGGCGAGGTCCTTGCCGGTGCCCTGGGTGATGGTGTTCTTGGCGTTCTTCGCGCCGGTGAGGATGTCGTTGCCCCATGTGGACGGCTTGTCGACGCCGAAGATGGCGGCCTGATCGATCTTCTTGCCGAACGCTTCGGCGATCAGCGGCTTCATGGTTTCGAACAGGTTGATGGACGCGTCCTCGCGTGCGGAGTCCGGAATCGGGACGAGCACCGCGAGTTCCTCGGCGGTGATGTTCACGTCCTCCCAACCGCTCTTGGTGGTCTCCTTGAGGCCGCCTTCGGAGACCCAGTAGGCTTCCGGAAGGGTGGCGAGGACCGGCTGGGTCTTTTTCTTGGTGCTCATCCTCATGCGCTTCGCGCGGGTGAGCATGACGCTCTTCTCCGGCATGGTCTGGATGATCTCCTGGCTGATCTCGTCGGGGATGAGGGCCTGTCCGAGGTCGTTGCGCTGGATGTTGGAATTGAAATTGTTTGCCATTGTCTGCTCCTTGTATGGCGGTCAGTCGTTGTTGTCGAAGGCGTCGCGCATCCAGTCGGACGGACGAGACGGTTTGGTCGGGTCCATTCCTCCCGTCGGCTTCGCCCTGTTCGCCGGATTGGTGGGCTTCTGCTGCGCCGTGGCCTGCGCGGCGTATCGTGCTGCGAGCTTCGCCGCCCTCGCCTCGATTTGTTCCGGTGTTCCCTCTCCCACCAGTTCGCGATCCTCGGCTGTCAGCTGCGGATGCGCGGCGAGCGCGCGGTTCCAGGCGTTGTCGGCTTCGAGGCGTGCGATCTTCTGGTTGGCTTCGTCGAGGTCTCGTTGGGTTTTCTCCGTTTCGGTGAGTTTGGCGTCCTCGTATGCGCGGTTCTTGTCGGCGAGTTCGCCGTTCCTGTGTTTGAGGGTGCCGTTCTCCTCACGGAGGTTCTGGATGAGTTTCCAGGCGGTGGCGGGGTCGAACTGTTGGCCTTCGCGTTCCCATGGGGCTTTCGGCTCCTGCTGGCCGTCCGTCTGTCCTTCCGTGTTGTTCGCGTCCGGTTCGGGCTGTTGGGTGCCGTCGGGTTCGTTCTGGACGTTGCCGTCCTGCTGGTTGTCGTCTGCCACTGTGGGCTCCTTCCTTTTGTTTCCGCCCGTCCTGCGGGCATGAAAAAAGCCCGTCGGGGCTTCCCGATGGGCTAAAGATATGATGTTCGGCTTTTAGGCTTCCGGCATTGGCTTGAGGTTCCTGCGGACTTCGTTGGAGATGTACTTGTCGATGTCCGTGTTGGCTTCCCACTGCGCTTCGCCGGTTTCGACGTCGACGAGGATGTATGCCGGCGGGCCGTAGCATCCGCCTTTCACCATTCCCGGCCAGGTGTAGTAGTAGAGCGCCAGACCGTCGTAGATTCCTTCAGGCTCGTGCAGTATGACGCCGTTCCGCTTGGCGAATTCCTCGGCGGCCTTGTCAAGTTCGCGTCTCGTCTTCATCGTCGCACCGCCTTTCCCGGTTTGATGACCTCGGACGCATGCTTCCGGACGATGTCCTTGTCGTCGACGCGGAACATGCGCACGCTTCTCACATCGATGATATCCCTCTCGAGATAGTCATCCAATCTGGAGATCCTGCCGTTCTGCGGGTCGATGACGATGGGTTTGCCCCCGTTGGTGCGTGCCGAGGGACGTTCGATGATGACGATGTGGCCCTGCTCGCGCTGATTCGTGTATCCGAAACGCATGCACCAGCGCTGGCCGGTGCCGATGTACCGTTCGATCCTGTCCACGACATTCCTGCGGTTCGGGCTGCCGACGGTGAGGATACGCGGATTCAGTCCGGTCGCTCGGTCGACCCACATGCCGTTCGGGTTTTCCGACAACCTGTCCTGCAATGAGCTGGTCCTCGCCCTGGCCTCGACATCATAGCCTTTCCTTCTGGCGTCATATGCGACGACGCATGACTGGCAGTTGATCGAGCATCCCCATTTATGGTCGGCGAATCCGGGATTGGACGCTCCCCTGTCGGCCTGGGTGATGCTCATCGGCTTTCCTGGATGCGCGAGGACCTTGGCTAGGTCGGCCTCGCGTTTCCTGAGTATCTCACTGCGTTTTTCGGCGCGTTCCTTGCTGATCTTCGCACGGTATTCAGGTGTGCTCCTGTAACCGTGCGAGTCGCGGTAGTCTCCGGTCCTGCGCATGATCGGCAGGATCCGGTCATATGTTCTCGCAGTGCCTTTTGGTAGGCTCTCGGCGGCTCTGTAGTAGTCGTCGATCCACTGCTTCTCCTTGTCGGACGGGTTCCAGTCGCCGTACACGATTTCGACGGTGCAGCCGCAGTGCGGGTGGAATTTCTCGCCGTCGGACTTGCGAAGCAAAGCCGTCCGCTCGCTTGTGTAGATGGGACCGCGGCCGACGAGCATCGCGCAGAACGCGCATGGGTGCCCGTCCGACACGCGACGCCATCCGGAGGCGCGCGCGTCCTTGGCTGCCCATTGCTGCAGGGTGAGCCGTCCTCCGGTGAGCACGGCCTCGTGGAACATGCCGATGAACAGTTCGCGCGCGGCCAGATACGCGGCCTCCTGCGTCTGTCCCATGGCCACGTGCCACAGGACGTTTGCAACTCCACCCCATTCGAGTTGTTTCCCAGTCTGGCTCCGGTTGAAGCGGGGCACGCCGACCTGTATGTCACCGTCACCCGTCTCGGCTTTGCGGAAGCGAGGCAGGTACTGTGCGGCGGTGTCGGCGCTGACCTTCCACCATTGTCCGAGCAGGTCGAGCATCGCCTTCTTCCAGATCGGCTGCGTGCGGTCGAGGTCGTTCACGTCGAGGGTGCTGTCCCACACGCGGCGCATCTGGCTGTCCGCCGTGATGGCGAGCGCGACCTGTCGTCTGCGATGCTGGTCGGTCAGGAGGGTGCCTTTAGCTGTCGATGCCATCGTCGTATGTCCCGTTTCCGTTGAGTTGTCCGATTTGGATTTGGGCTGCGATGTCGTCGGCGGTTGGGTGTTGTGCGGCGTATTCGCGCCATGCGTCGGCTTGTGGTTTGGAGATGCCGGGGATCATGTCCCAGACTAGTTGGTCGGGGACATGGAGCATTTGGACGGCTTTGCCGAGTGCGTCGACTGCTTGGCTGATGGTTCGCGTGTCGGTGTCCTCCCATTTGGGGAAGAGGTGGAAGTTGGCGGCGTCGTCGGGTCGGTTTTCGGCGGATGAGGCGAGTCGGAGCGTGTCCATGTGGCTGATGCCGAAGGCGCGTCGCCGCTCGTTTCTTTTCGCGTAGAATCCGGCTCGTGATTCTTCGATGCCGGCGTCGCCGACGTTGGTCATCTTGCCGAATGCTGTGGTCGGGGTCTGGCTGACGGCGGCGAGTTCCTCGACGTCGCTGGTTTTGGCCGCGACGATGTTGGCGAGGTCGGTTTCCGGGAGGCTGCCGAATTTCACGTCCATGCCTCCGGCGAGGACGCTGTCGTGTTCGATCTGGAGTTTCTTGGCTTCCTTTTCCGCTTCGGTCAGTCCGCTCATGTCGAGGCCGGTGGCGGTTTTGACTTTCCAGCTGTTGTAGTGCTGGGCGAGCATGCGGTCGTAGTTGTCCTTGTTCAGGCGGCTGGCCATGCGGATGTATGGTTCGACTTCTCCGGGCACTCGGCCTTGCAGGTCGCGTTGGTTGCAGTATCTGACGATCGGGCATACCGGTTGGCCGTCCGGCGAGGTCACGCCGTGTGGCGTCTGTCCGTCGAATTGCCATGTTCCACCAATCTTGCGCCATGTCCAGATGTTCCATGAGTCCCAGAGCTGGTATTCGACGGCGTGGTCGTCGAATTTGCGGCGTCGCATGAAGATCTGCGGCCAAGTGTCGGATGCGGGGTCGTTGTAGAGGGCGATCGCGTCGCGTGGACTCCAGCAGTCGATGCGGGCGCGGAGCCCGTCCGCCGATTCCTCGCCTCGGACCGCGGTGTATGCGGTGCCGTATGCGATGGCCTCGCGGTGGAGCGCGATCTGGCGTTCGCCCATGCGGTTGCGCTGCCATGGCTCCCAGAAGCGTCTGGCGTCTTCGGTGTCCTGCGTCTCGGAGTCGACGCCTTCCAGGTAGAGGGTCTGGGCGAGCGTGGTGACGACGAGGCCGAGCCATGGGGTCTCGCCCATGTCGCGCAGCATGCGGTGCTCCGGGGTCGCTCCGGCGTTCAGACGGATGGGTTTGGGGTTCCACCGCCACCAGCGGTCGATTCTGTTGAGTTTCGGCGTTTCGTTGTCGAACGCCGGGATGAGTAGTGTGTTCAGCGCTTCGAACGCCTGTTTCTCGTTGTCGTAGCTGGTGGTGGTCACCATAGCTGTCCTCCTCCGCTTCTGGAGTTCCTGTTCAGGTATTCGCGTCTGACCATGCGCGCTCCGATGGCGCATATCGCGAGGTCGATCTTGCGTTTCGACTCTCGGCTTTCCTTGGCGATGCTCATGCCGACCCTCGTGGGCTGGCGTCTGGCGTTGAGCATATGCAATCGCAGTCTGGCGTCTCCGTCGTGGGGGAAGTCGCCCTCCGCGATGTCGGTGTACGCCTGGTCGACGGCGGTGACGAACCTGCGTTGGATGTCCGTGTTGATCATGTCGAACATGACGGCGTGCCTGTCACGGCCGGACGGGACGGCCCACGTCTTGAGCCGGCGCCCGTAGTCGCGGTGCCACCGGTCGAACAGGGTGTCCCAGTATCTCAGGCCGGTTTCGGAGTCCAGCACGTGGCTGGGGTCTCCGAAGAAGCCGACCACGTCGTACGCGTGGAACGCCGCGCGAACCACGTCGTCGACGCTCTCCCTGGGCACGCGCCACTCCTTGCCGCGTTCTCCCGCGGGCTTCTGCCACAGTCCCAATGGTTTGACGAATCCGTCGGAGATGCGGCAGGCCACGAGGGCGGTGCTGTCGTCGTTCAATGAGCAGTCGAGGAACATGCTGATGCGTTCCCCGTGTTCGAGCGAAAGTTCCGGATGTTCGTTCTGGTCCCATTCCTGGTGGGTCACGAACGCGTCCTCGGGCGCGGTGGACTGGTTGTACCATTTGCGCCGTGATTCGCTCACCGGGTTCTTCGGGTTGAGGATCTCCTTGCTGATGCGGTCGACGGACAGCCAGGTGCTGTCGCCACGCACGTCCTCGATGACCTTGCCTATCGTATCCTCGGTCATCGGACTGTCCGGCGCGGCTTCCAACGAGTCGTAGAGCAGGCCGAAGTCCATGTATTTCGGGCGCTTGCCCTCGTCGTCGCTGTCCGGATCGCCCTGGGTGCCATCCCATGCCTCGCGCACCTTCTGTCCGACGCTGTCCTCACCGTCGCGGTAGGCGTTACAGATGTCGAGCATCTTGACCGCGACGCCCGCCTCGCGTTTGGCCGCGTTGCCGGAGAGGACGCCGTCCATGTCGCTGCCGCCGTTGGACGAGTTCCAGTTCTGGGTCTCGTTGCGGATCACGAAGGTAGGGCGGCCACCCTCCAACGCCAGCGGGGAGCTGGTGACGGCCTCAATCTGCCGGCTGTCGCCCATCGCGTACATGTTGAGTTTGCCTAATTGAATGCCGTAGTATCTGCGCGTGGCCGCCGGCAGGAGGCCGGGCAGGAGCTTCATGGTGTTCTTGGTCTGTTCCTGGCTGACGGCGCACACCTGCACCCACGCGTTCGGCTCGTCCCTGCCGATCGGATCGCCGCTCACGGGATCCCAATGGTCGAACGTCAATGGGGCGAAGCACGCGCCGCACGCGCCTCCGGCCGCCATCGGGTCCTTGCCCCAGCCTTTGAGGCGCTGTAGCACGGCGTTGTCGTGCAGTGGACGTCCATGGTCGTCCAGGGCCCAGAACCACAGCCAGAAACGCGCCTGCTCGCTGGTCCATTTCCATGGAAGCCCCTTGGACGAGTTGCGCAGCCAGTATCCGCTCCATCCGAGGAACTGCCAGCCGAGCGTCACCTGCGGGAGGATCCAGCCATGTTCGTCGCGCCGCCATGTCGGGCCGATGAGTATCGGATTGGTGTTCCATTGCGGGGCGGTCTCGTCGGCGAGCATGTCCCGATACCAGTCGGAGATCTCGCGGATCTCGCTTTCGCGGCTCGGGATGAACGCGGCGGTCTTCCGGTTGCTGCGTAGTCTTGCCATCAGCCGTAGGCTTTCTCCCATTTGCTGTCGTGCCATCGCTTGTTGACGGTGGCGCGCATCTGGCTTGATCTGCCGCCGTCCATCGAGGCGTCCTCGGACTGCTCCTCGGGTTCCGGCATGTCGATTCGTTTGAGCAGGTCGGCCAGATGGGTCTCGTCGCGGCGCAGTTCTGGCAGGAGCGGATGCACGACGAGCTGCCCCTGGCTTCCTTCGGTGGTGAGCTCATCACCGAGGGCCCTGCGGATTCGTCCGATGCGGTCGGCGGTGTAGCAGGCGTTCTCCAGCGTGCGGTACTCGCTTTCGGTGAGCTCCCATTTCGCGGTGATGTCACGCCAGAGCCGTTGGCCGCGGCCGTTTTTGATCAGTCCGGCCGGCATGCGGCGGGAGGATGCGTCCTTGGCCATGCTTCCTCCCTTCGTAAGGTCATCCGAGTCTGTCGAGCAGGGCGAAAAGGAACGTGAGGTCGGCCAGTCTGGCCGGCGAGTCGCGGAACGTGCGTCCGGTGACCGTGATGTAGCGGCCTTGGCTGTAGGCTTCGGCGTTCATGATGCCTCGTACTTTGATTCCGGCGCGTTCCGGCATCAGCCCCCAGATGTGCAGGCCGTCTCCACCGGGGCTTATCTCGATCCACGTCTTCCCCTCGACCGGAGCGATGAGACATTTGGCCCAGTCGGCGAGGTATCCGCGCGAGTCGTAGCAGTGGTCGAGGTCGATGCAGGCGATTCCACCGCCCAGGGCGAAGCCGAGTCCGTCGCCGACGCCAGACTCCTCAGCCGCCTCGAACGTGCTCCACGTGTCCGGGTCGGTGCTGGACGCAGCAGCGCCATCTATCGTCAGCGGGATCTTCGTCGTCCCGTCGCCTCTGACCACTTTGCGCCATCTAACCCAGCGGTCCGTCATCGCCATGCGTGCCGGAGGGGTGAGTTTTTTACGATTGGCCTGCTTCCGGCATGCGTCGGAGCAGTAGCGGCGACGCCTTCCGCGCCCGGTCTGTTCGGGGAGCTCGATTCCGCATGTTTCGCAGGTGTTCATACTCCCCATTATATTTGTTTTTCTCTCAAAAAACGCTGTACGCCAGCATTTTCAACTGTTTTTATTATTTCGTGACATTAGTAAAAAACGTTTGTCCGGAAAAACGCGGAAGACGTCGCAAAAAGCTGCGCCATATCCACACGGCACAGAAACAGGGGTATGCGGGGCCATCTCGATAAGACGAGAGAAAAAAGTCGAAGCCCGAAAAACGGGGCGGAGAAGCGTACGTATGACCGGAGTTGCTATCGGCGGTTAGAGCCCTTGCGCCGGCGGAGTCCTCCCCCACCGGCATCGACACCCAATCAACGGCCGATCAGGCCGGGGTGACGTTCATTCGGATGCTTTCTCAGTTTCTTGTATCTACTGTTCCTTTCAGCGCTCTCGCGCGCCGTCTTCGCCTTGTGGCAAGCATAACTCAACCATTGCAGATTCTCCAACGAATGATCGTCTCCGGGAACGATGTGGTCGCAATCGGTTCCGATTCCATCGCAGTCCTTCGCGTGGGTTCTCGCCTCACAGCGTCCGTTAGCTCGGGCCTTGACCATGGCCCTGCGCCTCTCCCAATCGTCGGGGAGCCTGATTCTTCTGTCGCTGCTGTTCCAGTTCATCTGGTTGCGCATCATTCACCGTCCACTCACCAGGGTCGGGATACTGGGTGCCTTCGGCGGGATTCGAACCCGCGTCCACACGCGGCCACAAGGAAGAGAATCCAATAAAGACTCTCGGCCGGTATGATCTACCACTGATTCCTACGAAGGCATGGACAGGCGATTTGAGCTTCACCGCATCACGGAAGCGCGGGATTGGCTTGCCTGCCACATTGGGGTATGTCCACTCTGACGGGAGTGGGCGGAGCGTGTCCGATATGCCGTTCGGACAGGACGGGACTGCAACCCAAGGAGTTAGGAGAATCCATTGGCGGATATGAGTGAGGGTTCAAACCAAGTCACCTCGGTTTGAACCCTCTAATCCACTGACAATTGTGCGTTGCACTTTCGATTTTGTCAAATCGAATCGCGTCGCAGCACCTGCCGATGCACGTCCGAAAGCCTGTACAATGGCCGTCCCTTCTCGTTCTCACCGGCCGGCTGAAGCCTGCCACGCTTACGCCATGAGCGAATCGTGTTCGCATTGCATTGGAATCCGCATTCGCGCAGCAGTTCCGCGCACTCCCCCGCCGTGAACGCGCGTCCCGACCGAACGCATTCCATCAGGAACCCCAACCGCACGTCCGCCACACGGTAAGTGTTGCCACACACGGGACATGCAACGCTTACCGCGCCGACCATCGCTGTCAATTCGACGCCGCACAGCGGGTTCGGGCATCTTCCGATGCCATGTTTCGCAGGCGGCACGTCGATGATGTCCAGCGTCTTTCGAACCATCGACTCCCACGCATGGTAGAAGTCGGCGATGTCAGGCAGGCGGAGCAGTCGAGGACTGCCGGCACAGACACGCAGCATGTCCACCAGCGGCGGATGCACGCCACAGGTAGCCCAAGGCATGGCAGGCGGAGCATACAACCGGCGCCAGAGTGCGATCGCGGCATCCTCGATGGCCTGCATGTGGTCGAGCACCGGCAATCGGATTGGCGTCGGTGCGGCTGGAAGGTTGACACGTCCAGGCTGGCGGCCTCCGTAGTGCGCGGTCGAGTCCAGGAACTCATGCAGCGAATCCAACCATGATGGATATTCCCGCAGCCAGCCGCGCATCAGTCCATCGCATCTTGCGCACATGGTGTCGCCGACAGCGCATCCCCCGCCGCAGACGAGGCACACGCCGGCGAGCGCTGGCTTGTTTTGGTTGGTTTGTGCTGGTTGTGTCTGGTTTGGTGTTGGTTGGGATTCGTTGTTTTGTTCGTTCATTTGTTCGATTCCCTCCGGCGGGTGTAGTCTGGTTTGTGGTGATGCCAGGAGCCCGGCCGGAAGGTCGGGTTTCTTGTTATTCGTGGTGTTGTTGGATGATCGCTTTGATTTCCTCTTTGGGGACTTGGGGCACCAGTGGCGCGATCTCATCGAGGCTGTATCCGGCCTGATGCCATTTGATGATCATGTCCATGAGGGTTTTCTTGACTTTCATTTCGTTTCCCTTCGTATTTGCTGGATGATCGTCTCGTATGGTTTGCGGTGGAAGATGCGTATCCACCATTCGGGGCGGCGGCCCCATATGGTTTTGACTTCGGTGAGGGGGAACCATGATACGTACCATTTTTGGCAATTTCCGCAGTACAGCACCTCGCCTTCCTCCTTCGGTCTGGGATGCTCATGGTCGAACGCTGGCGGCCTTGGCACCAAATAACTTCGATTGCTCATTTTGTGTCCTTGAGTGTGATGCGTTTCATTCCTTCGCCGCCTTCATTTCTTGGACTTCACCGTCGAAAAAATCGATGATGAGATTGCAGATGGCGACCGCCGACGTTTTGAGCTGGGTTTTTTCCTCTTTGTTTTCGGCTTTGATGGCGAAAACGCCATCCTTGCTGTTGAAATCGATTCTCATTTCGTGTCCTTCTTTGTTTTGGCGCATTCGGGGCAGAGACTTTTCTCGAAGTCGGCTGAATTGACTTGCCATCCCTCGTATTCAAGCCGATGACGAGGTCCGACGTCCCACTTGCGGCATTCGCGGCATGTGAGATGAAGATGATTGGGGCAGAGGCTGTCCCACGGATAGTCGCGGTCGATATGCCATCCTGCGGCTTCCAGCTCGTCCGGTGAGCCAACGTCGGTGATGTCGCAGTCATGGCATTCGACGTGCCAGTGGAGCGAGCAGTAGTGCCTGCCTTGGAGCTCGTCGCATTGCCAGCCGTGGTCGGCGGCCTCGTTGTCGGCGTCCTCGTAGGTCGCGTCATCGACGGAAAGGCTTGTGTGGCACTCGTCGCAGACGACGAACAGCTCATGGATTTCCCGGTAGCTCATCGGTCCGGCTCCTTGTCCGCGCCGCTCACGTGGTTCCAGTCGCAGGACAGGCCTCTACCGACGATCACGCAATCAAGCTTCCTTGTGTCTTTGAGGGTGATTTCGCATTCCTGCGATGTCACTTTCGTGCCCGGTTTGCCATCGGCGAGGATCGCCGCGGTGCATTCCGCTCTGGTTGCCGCCTGCAGGTCTTCGGTGGTGTCGGTGCCGCATCCTGCGAGCGCCGTGCACATGGTGATGCCGATGGCAGCGAGTGTGGCGTATGTGGTTTTCATCGTGGTTCCCTCCTAGTGCCTGCGCCATTCGCCGTTGGCGTATCGGTTCCATCCGCGGATCGCGGTTTTGATGTCGTCGTCCGGGGTGGTGATCCAGATGGCGTTCGGGCATCCATGGCATTCGGCGATCCAGAGGCAGTGCATCGTGGCTCCGATGATCCGGGCGTAGCGTTCGATGCCGGGTTTCCTCGTGCCGCAGTATGGGCATGGGCTGGTCCTGTGCCATTTCCTGGTGTGCGGCTGGATGGTGTTTCTTATGTGTTTCATGGTTTGCTTTCCGTGATGACGACGGCACGGATGCCGTCCGAGGTTTTGTTCGTATGGTGGCGTAGGTCGCAGTCGATGACGTGCAGGCCGATGCCTTGGTATTTCAGGACCGCGTGGACCGGGCTCAACCGGATCAGATCCAATGGGCCGTCCAACGTGACGTCATTGTGGGTGAGCGCGATGCACCGCCGGCCGATCAGGTCGGCGGGATTCCGGTACTGCCACGCCGTATGGGACTGGACCGTCATGGCCTGCCTCCGATCCAAGCGACCAGGACGGCCGCGCACAGGAGCATCATGGAGATGACGGTCATCACCATGCTCCCTTCAGGAGCTTGCGGTACCACTTGTAGTCGTTGATGTCGCGTCGGATGCAGTCGCGTACCCTGTGCATGCCGGTGTGAGGCCGGTACGGGTCTTCGGGACAGTCCAGGAACGTGAGGTAGCGGCGGAGCGTGGTCAGGTCGAACTTGCGGTATGACAGCCACCTGTCCGGGTCCATGTCGAGTCGTTTGAGGAAATCGATGTCGAAGTCCACGTTCGTGCCCGCCGGCACCAAGGTGAACCGCTGCGCGAGCGAGTCAAGAAACTCCTCCACCGCGTTCGCCACGGCGCCCACGCAGTCGTTGTGGGCGGATCCGTCCAACAGTTCGAACAGAAGCCCGTTGTCCGAATGCATCGAGAACACGAGCGGACTCATGTCCAACAAGTCCAGACAGTCCGGACGGATGACGTGATGGTACGAGCCATGCGACTGTTCGCCCAGCACGTCCGTGCATTCCATGCCGACCTCCAACGGCAGACTGTCATTCCTGTCCGTACCGGTCGTTTCGAAGTCGAGCCAGAGCAGCGCCTCCGGCTTCACGTTCCGGTCTTCGTCCTGTTTCCTCATGATTGTTCCTTCCAATCGCTTTGCCATTCGATGATCTCGATTTGCGTGAGCCGTTGCGCCGTGCCGTCATCCAACAGCCACCACCAGTCGCCGTTCCAGTCGCGGATCGGCGCGTTGAGCGGATCACGCCAGCTCGGGATGATGTAGCCGAACCGTTCCGCCTCGGCCGGATGCGCGTGCGCCCAACCATGGCAACCGGTCGTGCCCGACCCGCACAGTTCGACGATGTTGCACGGCAGGTCGCGCATGGTCGGGTTGGCACGTCGGCGCAGTTGCCGGTGGTGGCCGCTCCTGCCCAGCCAGACGGTCGGGTCGTGCAGGTTGCGTCCGCAACGCATGCAATGCCAGCCCTGACGTTGCAAGGCGACGTGTTTCGATTCCTGGAATTGCCGGTCGCTCATCGTCGCTCCCTTCCGAACTGGTCGAGCAGGCCGATGCAGGTCGAGCAGTCGCGTTTGATATCGCGGACGAGGTCAAGGTCCGTATCGGCGAGCGCCGGGCCTTTGAGCGCGTCGAGTTCCAATCGGTCCGCGGCCTGGATGGCCGAGGTGAGGATGCCGGCCATGTGTGCGATGGTCATGGCGTTCATGCCGCCGCCTCCTGTTCGAACAATTGTTCGGCCAGCACATCCCCGGGCACGTTCGCGAGCTGACGACGCAACGTCTCCGGGTCCACGCCCTGGTTGAGCAGGTCCGCGACCTTGCATGCGAGCTCCATGCCCGTGTCCGTGCCCTCGCAGGCGATCGGGCCGAGCACGCGTTTCACCTCTTCACTGCCCCACGTGAACCGTCGGCGAGCGTTGGAATCCTTTGGCGTGGCGAATCCGCGTTCCTTGCCTTTGACGAGCCAGTTGCGGAATTTCGCGTTCCAGTCGGCCGAGCGGGCTCCCGAGTCGAGGGCCCTGTCGCGGAATTTGTCGGCTTCGATGCTGCAGTCGATGCCAAGCCTGTCGGCGAGCGCCTGGTGTTCTTCGGTGGGTTTCCAGTCGGCTGGTATTGGGATTGGTTTTCTCGCGCGCGCGTTACTCTCTCTAGGTTCTATATAACTTTCTTCCTTATATAGGTTTGGGCGTAGTGATACTGCGCCCCTAATTGCGCCTCTAACGGCTGTTTTTTGCGCCCCTAATTGCGCCTCTTGGCTGTTTTGGGGCGTAGTATGCTGCGCCTCGGATTCGTTCTTTTTTAGGGGCGCAGTTTTTGCGCCTCTAAAATCCTCCATGCTGAGGTTCCAGACGATCGGACGGTGGCGTCCGTAGTGTTCGGTGAGCCTCTGGTCGCCCTTGACGATCAATCCGGATGCCTCCAGGTCGTGCAATCCATGCTGGATGGTGCGGCGACTGTACCCGGTGAGAGCGCACAGGCGCTTCTGGGATGGGAACGCGCCACGGCCTTCGGTGTCGGCGTGGTCGGCGAGCGCGAGGAGGATGCGGAGAAGCGACCCTTTGGCCATTTCGGCGGGCACGTCGTACATGGCCCACTCCAATGCCTTCATACTCATGATTCCTGCTCCTTTTCGACCATCGCGCCCTTGAGTGCCTCGCGTTCCTCCGCACTGGGCTGGTATCCGAGGTGTTCCAATGCGCCGTACCAGACGCACATCTCATCAACGCCGCGCATGGTGCGCCACGCACGCCAATCGGCGTTGTCCTCCTGGCGTGCGGCCAGCACGTCGAGGATCCGCAGCGGCCTGTCCCTCAACACCATGCGGATCTGGTCGAGGTTCTCCTTGCATTCCAACGACCAGTGGTCGCCGTCATGCTCAGTAATCGGCAGATTCCATCCAAAACCGATGAGCGCCTCCACGACACCCTCGCCATGGAGGCGCTGGCCCACGAACATCGAATGCCAGCCGACCGTCTCAGCGAGCGCGAGTTCGCAGATTCCCGCCACTGTCTGTTCGCGGGTGAGCGTGTGGAGGTTGGTTCGTATCCATGCGAAACGCGTGTCCCTCGCAATCGCCTCGAAGTCCCTAGCCTTGCGGTCGAGTTCCTTCCCCCGTGCCATGATGGCCTGACGTTCGGCTTTCGCGCTCTCAGCCCATTCGAGCTGGTCGAGTGGAATCGGCTCGTACAGGCAGTAGTCGCCGTGGTTCTTGAAGACGCAGAATTCCGGCCACCCATCCTCGCCCGTGAACTGCTTCCAGAACGGATCCCGAGTGGAGGAAATGACGGTGCGCCGCCTGTAGCCGCGCGGTTCGAACGTCCAATAGTTCTTCCCGTCCGGGAAGGACTCGACCTTGACACCGGCCTTCGCGAGCGCCTTGTCGGCCTCACCGCACCATTTCGTCTTGTCGCGTTCGCTGACGAGCCTTTGGTACGTCCATTCGAAGTCGGTGGACCGTGCGAGCTCGCGTTGCATGTCGGGGTCGGATTCGAATTCGGCGAGCTTGTCCAACTGGTCGAGCGTCAGTTGGCTGAAGTCGGCGGACATGTCGCGCGTCTCCTGCGGGATTCTGGCTATCTTCAACCGTCTGCGGACGAACCGGTCGCTGCGTCCCGTCTTCTCGGCCATCTCCTTGACCCGCACGCCCAGGTCGAGAAGCCCTTGGTAGCCGTCGGCCTCCTCCACGGGAGTCAGGTCGGAGCGTTGCGTGTTCTCCACGAGCATGATTTCCTGTTCGCGGCGCGCGTCCATCTCCTCGACGATCGCGGGCACGGTCGAGAGTCCCGCCTGTCTGGCCGCGGCGAGCCTGCGGTGGCCGATCACGACACGGTACTGTTTGTGTCCGTCGATGTCCGTCTCGCCGTTCGGCGTGACCAGCAAAGGCTGTTTGATGCCCTGGCTTCGGATGCTCGACGCCAGTTCTTCCACGTCACCGACCTGCTTGCGTGGATTATGCGGGTTGTCATGCAGGTCGTCCACCTGCAGATCCTCTATGGTGATGCCCATGATTCCTCCTTAGAATTCCGGTTCGGATTCCGGCTTGCCGAAATCACCGAACGAAGACGACGAGCCCGAAGCCGAGCCCCACGGGTCGGACGGCGGCAACGAAGCGCCAGCAGCGGTGGTGCCACCCGTATAGCCAGCCGGAGCGGAAGACGGATTCCCATACGCTCCAGCCGTACCCCGCTGCGCCTTGGCCACCTGCGCCGTCGCATACTTGAGCGATGGGCCAATCTCATCAACCTGCAATTCCACGGAAGAACGCTTCTGATGCTGCTCGTCCTCCCATGAATGCTGGGTCAGCCTTCCCTGGGCGATCACACGCATGCCCTTGGCGAGACTATTGGCGCAATGCTCGGCCAAGTCACCCCATACCGTGCAGCGGAGGAACAACGCGTCCCCGTCGGTCCACTGCTGCGACTGCCGGTCGAACGTGCGCGGAGTGGACGCGATCGTGAAACCAGCAACGCTCCGACCGTTCTTCGTCGACCTCAACTCCGGATCCGCGGTCAGATTGCCCACCACCGCGATGATCGTCTCACCAGCCATTAGAACCTACCTTTCACGGCGAGAGTCTTGATGATGCGGATGGTCTCGCCACCATCCCTGGTCTTCACCATGTGCGTCAACTGCGCGGCCGCTCCCTGATGGAAACTGTCATCAGGCATCACCTCCAACACCGGAGCAGCAATCTCGGACACGAACCGGCCCACCAGTCCGGTGAACCGCACGCCCACCGATTCCAAGATCTCCAGCTCCTTCCACGCCTCGGTCTCCATCGCCCGACGGCACGCCTCCGCCACCGCCCTGTCGCCACGCGTCATCCCCTTCATGCCGACGTCCTTGACCGGAGCGTTCGGACTGAAATGCCAATGCGGCAGAATCTCCCTCATCGGTTCCTCCCTTGACCTTGATTGATTGATACGAGATTGATTGATATGAGCCGGACCGCTGGGCGCCATGACAGCAAAGAAGCACGCCCATCGTTCCCACAACCCCAAGAAAGCTGAACGAAACGGGGATGCGGGCGGCGTTGACGGTCCGGCCAAGCGCCGGCGGGAGGATTCGAACCCCCAGCGAAACGGACGACGGTCGGGGAATGCGAGAGTGTATGCGTGAAAATGCAATGTGAGATGAAAGGACACGCACCCCCGGTTCCGCGCCATCCCGCGTCCTTGTACGCCGGCGAACACCATGTCAGTCGTCCCCGCCGTCCCTGGGCGCGAACCGCACCACCAGCCACAACGCGGTGGCGAGATACACGCCCTCCACCACAAGCGCGCCCGCAAGGCTCCCGCCATGCCAGGTGAGCATGAGCGTCACGCTCCCGACCAGGCCGATGACCGCAATCGCGAATTTCATGCGACGCAAGGCGTAGTTCGGGCGCCCTTCCTTCCGTGCGGTTTCGAGTCGGTCTTCGATACGGTAATCGTTGTCGGTCATCGTGTACCTCCGATCATGTTGATGAGTGTGTGAATGATGTCTTTGCTTTCCTCGGCGGTGAATTCCGCGAGCGTTATCTCCTGGATGCCGTCGACGAGACTGGTGGACCCATCCCCGTTCACCCGGACGATGAAGCCGCTCGTGGCGAGCAGCACGGTGCAGGAACGGCGTTCCGGCGGCTTCGGTGGTTCGGGTGGCGTCAGCAGCGTTTCCGCGTCGATTCTTCTGAGTGTCATCACAGCTCCTTGGTGATTGTGTCGATGATGAGATCCACGATTCCGGTGACGTCAAGGTCGACGTAGCCGACGATGTGGCCGAGCGCCCGCATGGCCTCCGCATCCCCATCCGCGAACGCGTGGACCAGTTCGCCCCGTGTTTCGAATTCGTCGAACACCGCCTGCACACAGGCCTTGCGAATCGTTTTCATGTCATTCCTCCAACGTCTTGATGTACCGGTCCATCTCCTCGCGTCTGATGCGACGGCGGGAAGGTGTCCCCCGTTTGCTCGGCGGGCGGAACGTGTCAACGTCGCCCTGGTTGACGGCTTGACGCAGGCCGTCATAGTCGATGCCATACAGACTCGCGGCCTGCGGAAGAGTCCACGCGAGCCTGTCCTTCAACGGGATACGGCTCGCATCCTTGAGCTCATCGGCTTGAATTCCCATCACGCGCCTCCTTTGCGCTTAGAATCGGTTCCATGGATTTGACCAACGTCATCAGCCTTGCGATTTCCGCCATCGGTTGCGCCACCGGGTGCGCGGCCCTCTTCCAGACGCGCCAGGCGAACAAGCTGGCGAAGGCGGCGAACGGCACCGCTGAGAAATCCGTCGGCATCGCAGAAAAGGCCAACAAGCTGGCATCCGACGCGAACGAGATAAGCGAACACGCGAATCTGATCGCCAAGCGATCTCTCGACACCGGCGCCGATCAGACCGTCTACCAGTGGGCCGCTTGGCTGGATGCGGATGATTCCGCCATCATTGTCATCAACGACTGCGCACTCGAGGCACGAGACGTGCATGTTGTCATCAGATACGACGGCCAGACCCTTGCCGACGAGCGGCGCGTCCACATGGCCGCTTTCGGCGAGCTTCCGCTCGAAAACGACCTCTTCATGGAGAAGCTTCAGGAAGAAGCCGCCAATCTCAGCAGAAGCGGGATCATCGGCACGCCATACATCAGACTCGGAATCCACATCGTCTGGACCAGCGAACTCGGGGTACGCCGCACCTGCGACTGCCAGCAGGGCTTCGGCTACGCGAAGCGAAAGAAGGTCCTCTCCTGACATCACGCGCCTCCTTTGCGTGTGTGATGCCGGGCGGCGTTAGGAGAACCGCCCGACCCCCTCCTAAAATCGGTGCCATCCCGCATTTCCGACGTGCGGGCCGAACAGTTAGGAGAAGAATTATGAGTAATGCGACAAGCTGGCTTTATTCCGCGCAAACGCATTTCAACAACGCCTCCAATTCGACGACGGATTACTCGCAGCGTGAGCTTGCGAAGGGATTGAACGATCTCGCGTATGCGATGACGCTTCTGGATAAATCCGTTGATGAGACGAAGTTGTTGATTCGCCAAGTCCGTAGGTGAGCCTTGCCGCCTTGATGACGCTGACGTAGTCGCCGCCGGTGTAGGATCCGTTCCTCAGCTGGCGGCGGCGTATTTCATAGACACCCATCACGCACCCGCTTCCAACGACGGCTGAGCGCGACCCCAGTACCGGTCGATGAAATAGCGCTGCCCCTTGCCCGTGACCTTCGGAGTGCGGCTGACCGTGGTATGCCCATCCGCATGGGTGACGGTGGTCTCCTTGATACGGAACAGGCCGAGGTTCATCGCACGCTGTGTCGGCACGTTGCGATTCGAACCGGACTTGCCGAGATACCCGTCAGCCTGAAGAAGACGGAACAGCCTGTTCTGGCCGATGTCCATCCCGTTCTGCCGGAGCATCTTGGCAAGCTCGCCCACCAGGCACGTGCCATCGGACGCGGCGACAGCGTCGGCGAATCGAGCTTTCGGCTCCAACACCTTGATCTGCGCGTCCTTGGCTTGAAGCTGCTGGTTCTTGCGTTCGATGGTCTTCTGCGCGACGAGCACAGCCCTGGCCATGATGTCCTCATCGGAATCCGACTCGGACGTCGGAATATAGCCGCCAGTCCTGCGAATCTGGGGCAGCACCTCATGCGTCACCCAGCGCTGGAACTCCTTGGCATCCGGCTTCCGCGAGCGCATGACCAGGCGATACAGGCCAGGCTCGCTGATGATGTACGTCTGCTGCCTGCGGCCAATCGAATCGATGACTTCAGTAGTACTGAACTCATCCTTGTCAAACATTTTGACGGTCTCAGTTGGATTGCCGAGGTCAAGGATGCTCATACAATCTTTGAGCACGAACCAAGGCTCCCCCGCCTCATCGGTCAAGGTACGCAGCGAGGTGCCCTTGAAATCGAACTTCTGAATTTCATTGTTCATTGGATTCTCCTTAGAATCGTTTTCATGACTGATTGGTTTTCACAGCACGGCATCGAATTCGCCGCATTCGTTCTCACGCTGGTCGTGACGGTCGTTGGATGGGTCGTCGAACACAAGAGTTCGAAAGAACGGAACAAGGACCGTGAGGAAGACATCAAACTGTTGCGGGAGCAGCTCGAAGCGTCGAATGCCACGGTTTCAACGCTTCGCGATCAAGTGCGTGCCCTTGAGTCGCAGGCTGACGCCCTGCAACGCCAAGCGACCATCCAGGAAGACGAGGCATCCGTTCCTAAGTGGGAGCTTCGTCAGGTGCAGAACCTCAAGCATTCCGTCGCGAACAACAATCCGTTCGATGCCAAGGACGTGAGGGTCGAGCTTTCGGACGGCAAGGAGTACGAGCTCAGTGACATCTCACGCGGCTCCGAAGCAAGCTTCCTGTTCCTCGAACGTGGGATGTGGGCCGGCTCTGAGAGTGATGTGCGTATCACCTGGGCTCTTCCAGATGATCCGTCCCATCGTTTCTTCGTGACGAAGCCCGTTCCTCCGTATCACCAGTCGTGATTCCAAAAATATGGCCGAGCTGATTGCCGTTGATCTGCCGCATCTTCGTGTACCTGACCACAGTGGAATCGTTTCCCGGCGAATACCACACGTGCATAGGGTTCTCATCAAGACGCGCCATCTCCCGGCAATCCTCCCCGATCAGTTCACAGAGCGCGCGAAACTGCTCTTCCGCCAATTCGTGAATATCGATTTCGACAATCACCATCGTTTTCCTTTCGTTTGGATTCAGCTGTTGAGCCACAGATTGATGAAGATCGTGATGATGCTCACCACCGCGCAGGCGATGTTGAACCAAGTCACTATCGTTTCCATATGAAATACCTTCTTTCGATTCATGCGTCGGCGAGCGCCGATTGCTCATGGTTTGATTTGGTTGATTCCGTCGATTGGCTGGAGGAGCTTGATCATGAGCTGGTAGAGGCTCATGCCGAGCATTCCGGCGGCTTTCTCGAGTTGTTCGGTAGTGAATGAACCCTCGCCCTGCAATCGCTTACTGATGTTTTGCTCACTCACACCAAGCTCCTTGGCGAGTGCGGCCTGCGTCTTGCGGTGTCGTGCGAGTTCGCCGCTGAGGTTTCGTGCGATGGTTTCCGTTTCGCTCATTGGTTGCCGCTCCTTTCTGGTTGGTCCGTTCCCTTGCGACAACTCTCAATCTACCTATTTAGGTGATTCAATGTACCTACCTATATAGGTTCTTTACAAAATCTACTTATTTAGATAGACTTCAGGCATGGCACGAGGATCTAAAAACGAAGTCACCGAAGACAGCAAAAGAATCATCGATGCATGTCGGCAACTGTTGAAAAATAGCGGCATTACGATAGATGAATTCTTCGATTCCAGCGGATTGAGCAACAATTACTGGTACAAACGCATGCGCTACGAGGCGCCGTTGAACACGTCCGATGTGGAGCACATCGCTTCCACATTCGGACTCACCAGCCTCGACATCTACACCCGCGCCCTGGGCAGTAAAGCCGCCCGCGAATACGGCGCCCGCAATCTCCCGCAAATCCCGGATGACCTGGTTGATCGTATCGCCGCGCATCCGGAGGATTACGACGTGGCGGCGCTCACGGATCCGAACAAGGAGGCCGAGATGAACGGCGGTGAAGGCCGATAGACGGATACGACGACCTGCTGTCGGAGGCCGAATCGATGGATGTGCGCGTGGAGGAGCGGAAGCTGGAGAGAGGATTGTGCGGCCTGTACTGCGACGCGTTGAGGCTCGTCATCGTCGATAATCGTCTGCTCGACCATCAGAAGCTCTGCACGCTCTGCCACGAGCTCGTGCATGCGAGACACCACGACCCTGGATGCGGAATCATCGGAGCGAAGGCGGAGCGGCGCACGCGCAGGGAAACCGCACTATGGCTCGTGGACCCCGTCGAATACGCAACCGCCGAGTGCCTGTACGACGGGGATTCGTACCTCATCGCATGCGAACTTGGTGTAACGGTGCAGGTGATCGACGACTATCGGCAGATTCTGAGCGATTCGCTACGCTCGTGTGATGGCGTGGCATTGCATGTGGGTACGATGGAGTGACCAGTACTGCAGCGTCTCCGACGGACGGTGGCGGAACCGTCGATATGAAGAACGCATCCAGTCGCGATTTACGGCTGGGTGCGTTCTTCTAACATCGTCAGAGGACCAGAGAAAGAGAGACAGCAAATGAAAATCACGCGAAGGGCAATCGCCGCAATGCTCGCCATCATGTTCCCAATCGCACTGGCCGGAGGATGTGGCAGCCAAACCACATCCAGCCAGCCGGCGAGCGCCGACAGTCAAACCGACTCGCAGGATTCCGGAGACGATTCGCAGGATTCCACCACTGGCAGTGATGATGGTTCCCCGCTCGCGAATGGGCTGTCCGGTTCCTGCGAGGGCAGCGACCCGCGGTTGCCGAGTGTGAAGCTCGATACGAGCGCCGGATATCTCGGCGTGGAGATACCCGGCAATGACCAGATCAGGCCGAATGAATTCTACTCGTATGATCTTATGCTCACCAACGAGAACGGCGACTCTTGGATGGTGCAGCTATCCGACTACGTGTCGTCCGGGGAGACCAACAGAAGCGTTTTCAATATGCAGACAAGCAAGAACCTGAACTACCCGGGTTGGAGCAACTCGGACGACAGGTCGGTCTTCTCGACGTCCGTTCCGGATACGGCGATGCGTGGAACGTCCATGGATTGGCAGATGACGCTCAGCATCGACGGCAACGATGTGGCCAAATGCCCAACGGACGGGACGACATCGCTCGAATAAGTCAAACCGCAACCCGATAATCCAAACCTCGGCCACCCGCATACCGCGAGCGCCGGGGTCTTGGTTTTATCCGAAGTGTCTATGATCTGTGTTTTTCGCCTTTTGCGTCGCGATGTCTGTCGTGGAAAGGAAAGAGGCTGCGTGCGATGACCCAGAGTATGCCGATGATCTCCACGATCGTCGATGACAGCCATGTGATCAGCACTTCGGTTGGCACGTATTGTTTCAGCACAAGCATGGCGGCGATGTATACGACGATGGTCGTATTCGTTATCACGAGCTGTGCCAGTACGAACCATAGCGACCATGTCGCCACCTTCTTGCGCAGTTGGTTCTCCTGCTCGCGTCTCTTGTTTTTCGTCTCGAGCTTGAGGATCCGGGCGTTTTCCTTACGTTGGGCGTTGAACGATGACGCCGTTTGGGTGGCCTCGTCCGCGGAATCGTCGACTTCCTCCCTGCTGTTGGGCGCGGGATTGGGCGCTGCCTTCACCTGCGAGGTGTCGTTCGACGCCCTGTCGTACATGTTCAGCGCTTCGTTGGTTTCGCTGGGGCCCTGTTCGTTCTGGTTGCTCACTGCAGCCCCAGAGTCGCTATTCTCACATCCATGGACCGGCGGGAGACCCCGAACATCTCGGCGAGCTCGTCGCGAGTGCGTCCCTCGCCCCAATGGCGTCTGACTATCGCGGCGGGCATCAGGAGCGCCGCAGCGAAGCGATTCGCCCAGATCTCCTCGGGGTCGATCCCCTTAGACGAGGTGTCGTCGCGGCTCTCCACCCTTCCAAGCACGGCATCGTCCGGCGTGGCCTGGTACTTGTGGACCCAGTGCCCTATCTCATGGGCCGTGGTGAACCGCTGCCGTTGCGGCGAAGCATACACATCGGAGACTGCCTTGAACGGCTCGCCCGCCTTGTCCTTGACAAGTAGTCCGTCAACGTCGGGGTCCAACATGAGCTTCTGCGGCTGGATACCCAACATCTCGGCCACGCGCGCTGGATCAACGGGAAGGTTGAGGTAGCCGTCAGGCGCGACGGTCTTCAGCAACGTCTCAGTCGCCGCCGCCGCCGGCGTTGACAGATTATCAACGGTAATCTTCGACATCGGCACCTCCTTGCTTTCCTCTTCAATCTACCGGCGAGCGCGGGGCGTGTCAATACTCTTTCGTGTTGCGAATAAGCCGTCACAGGCCGTCATAGGCCATCACTGGCCGCCGCGGAGGTCTGGAACGGCCTCTTCGAGCGTCTCGGCGAGCAGTCGTTCCCTCCAATGCGTGTACACGCTGGTGGTATGGATGTCGGTATGGCCCATGATGGCCGTGCGCTGTTCGTCGCTCGCTCCCGCGGCCGCGAGTTCGGTGGCGAGCCAATGGCGAGCGCTGTAGATGTCGACGTACGGCAGTCCCGCCGTCTCGAGCGCGCGGCGCCAACGTTTCTCCTCATTGTCCCGTCTGATGGGACGGCCGTAAAGGTTGGTGAACACCAGTCCATGGGATGGCACGCCCCACTTGGCGATATGCGCCCAGAGCCGGTCCCAAAGCCCCTGTGGAATGGGAACCGTACGCACGCCTTTGGCGGTCTTCGGTTTGGTCAGCCAGATCACTCCATCCAGATGTTCGGCGTCCATCCAGTCCGGGATCGTGGCGCCGGATGGTATCGGCTTGGCCTGCTGGCACACGTTGATGACGGGGATTCCATGGTGCAGTTCCAGCTGGTAGGGCATCAGGCCATACCGCTCCCCCGGCCGCATGCCCGTGGTGAAGGCGAGTTCGAACATGAGGGCCCATTTCTCGCGCTCGTCCGGACTGTCGAACACGGCCACCGTCGTGTCTGGTTCGGCGAGCGCCGCTTCGATCACCCTTGCCGGGGCCGCGTCGTCGAGGATGACGCGTTCGTACCGGTCTTCCGGCATTCGTCTGACGTTCTCCATCGGATTGTCGGTGATGAGTCCGTCGCGTTTCGCAGTGTTGAGCATGGCTCCGAGGACCGCGAGGTAGGTGTTGACGGTCTTGCCTTTGCGTGTGCGGCGCAGTCGCCTGCACATGCCGTTGATGTCGTCGGCGGTGAGCCGGTTGAGGCGGATGTTCCCGATGATCGCGTTCATGGTGCGCATCCAGCTGGATTCGTTGCGCCATGTGGTGGGGTTGACTTCCGTCCGGTGCTGTTCCATCCACCGTTCGAAGTAGTCCGCGGTCTTCGGACCGTCCTTGGTGGGCAGCCGTCCGTCACGCTCCCATTCGGCGACCTTCGCTTGGAAGCGGGCGCGCGCCTCGCTTTTCACCATGCCGGTGGCTTCGATCGGTGGACGGCGGCGTCCGGTCGCGGGGTCGGTTCCCATGTCCTTGCGGAAATGCCATCTGCCTTTGGAGTCCTGGAACACGCTTCCGGAACCGCCGGTTCTTCTGCTTCTCGTTTTGCCTGCCATGACTGTCCTCCCGTGTTTGGGAGTCCACTCTAAATCACACTCTAAGTGGGCGTAAAACGACGTTTCCGGACGGAAAACTCGTATCAGCGTCACGCGCGCACGACACCATACGAGCCTTACAGCCGTCTACGTTTCCGCGGTATTCCAACGATTCGACGCCACACCGCCGTGGGGTGGCGCGTATTAACTGTCCTTATAACGCAGTCCGTATGCCGTCTATATTCACACATTTATGTTTATGGATCAATAATGCAGAACAGCCCGGCAAGCGGATTTAACGCAATGTCCCGTATGCGTCGGGGTCCACGGGTTCCAGCCATTCATTCGTCGCGTCGCCCGTACCATCCGCAATCATGAACGCCAAATGGCTGAAAGCTTCGTGAGGGGCGGCGCCGTGCCAATGCTTAACATCCGGCGGAATACGGACGGCCTGTCCCGGTTCAAGCTCCTTCGGCTCTTCGCCCTCAAGCTGGTAGTAGCCACGCCCTCCGACCGCAATGAGAATCTGGGCCGCGTGATGGTGGATATGCCAGTGGTTCCGGCATCCAGGTTCGAACGTCACATTGTGGATTGACACTTCAGGCGCGTCAAGTACCGGCGCAAGCCAGCTCTGTCCGTCGAAATACTGGGCGAAACCGTCATTTGGTTCCCCAAGAGGGAACGCACTGGGATTGTTCATATGGGCTCTCCTATCCATCATTCTGAACATCGGTTCAGAAAGCACCATACAACCTTGAAGCCGCTTGAAGTCAAATCACAGCACTCTGCGGAATGCTCATCGTTCCGAATCAGCCCGGAACACGCAAGCCCTACTCGAAGTCTTTGGCGGTAAGCAGCGCGATGAGTTCGCCACTGTGCAGCTGCCACTGGTTGAATGGCTCGTTCGAGCCGAATACGGCGATCGAGGCCGGGGACATGCCGAGATTCAGCAGGTCAAGCAACGTCGGATCGGATTCGGTGCTGGCCAGCCATTGGCAGGCGATCGAAATGGTCGGTTCGTGGCCAAGCACGAGCAGCGTGCGATGCTTTTCCTTGGTTTGCGCGAGCTCGTCGAACACGGATTGCACGCCGCCTTCGTACAGGCTTTGCCGGTAGTCGACTTTCGGATCGTCGCCGAACACCTTGAGCATGCGATCGCAGGTCTGACGGGCGCGGGTGGCGCTGGAGCATGCGATGCGAGTGGGCACCATTTTGAACGCCGCCAATCCTTTGGCCACGGCTTTGGCCTGCTTACGTCCTTTGTCGGTGAGCTCACGTCCCACGTCGCTGCCGTTGCCGCCGAACGGCTCGGTTTTGGCGTGGCGCATCGCCAGCAGCACATACTTGTATTCCTTGGTCTTTTTGGCGACCTTCTTCAGGCTCGTTCCCATAATCGCACGCTCCGATCCGGTTCCAGCGCCGCATTTCAAATATCTAATATCCATTGTCTCAGATTTTCCGCTGGGACATGGCATGAAACGCTCTAAATCTACTCCTTTATGGCTTCGACCTGCGCGTCGAGGTCACGCAGCACCTTGCGCAGCTTGCGATCGGAAATGTCACGCAATTCCAGATCCTCAAGCTGTTCGGCACGCTCCTCGAGCGTCAACGAATCGATGTCGGTCGTCGTGTCCTTCGTGGCACGGTCGCGTTTACGCAACGCCTGAAAGCCCGGAGCCATCGCGCGAGAAACCATGAGGAAACCGGTGTGTCCAATCATCTGGTGATCGGGACGGATGGCCAGTCCTTGCGCCTTCCAATTACGTTCCAAAGTCTCCTGAATGTCCGGCTCGGTCCAGCAACCGGCCTCGCGCAACGCTTCGGCAAGACGGCTCAACTGCGTGGTGGTGGTGACGTACGCGACGAGCACGCCGCCAGGCGCGATCACGCGATACGCCTGTTCAAGACGGTTCCACGGGTCAAGCATGTCAAGCATGATGCGGTCGAAGGAGTGTTCCGGCAAACCAGCCGCGACCGAATCGAAATCGCCGGTCCTCAAATCCCACCATGCGGGACGTTCGCCAAAGTAAACCGTCGCGTTGGCTTCGGCGACGCGCGCGAATTCCGAACGCATCTCGATGGTGGTGAGGCTTCCGCCCTCCCCCACGGCATCCAGCAGATTGATGCTCATCGCGCCCGAACCGGCTCCGGATTCCAGCACGTTCATACCGGAACGAATATCACCGAGCTGAATGACCTGCGCGATGTCCTTCGGATACATGATCTGCGCGCCACGCGGCATGGACAGCACATAGTCAGCCAAGCGCGGACGCATGACGGCGAACTCCCAACCACCGATGGCACGCGTCCCCTTCCACGGCTTGTTCGCGTCGCGTTCCGGATGCGTCTGGTTGACCTGAGCCTCACGTTTCGCACTCACCGTCACGACAACGGATCCTTCCGTCTGGCCAATCACATCATCATGCAGGATGATGCCATGCGAAGTCTGCGTCACACCACCCGGCACCAGCTGATCGGTGATTTTATTCGACCTGCGGTCCGTAAACTGCACTTTTTCACCGGCGGCAAGCGGCCCTCGACGCATGGTTCACGCTCCTTCGTACGTTCGTTCAGTATACGATTTCACGACTATGGCTTACGATTGCAGACCGCATTATTCCACGGACAGCAACGAACCTATGCTACCGTATCCGCCGTCATACCGGCAGACGGCACGAAGCGACGGCAATGTGACGGCGACGTCAACATCACACCGCGTACGCGTTCCAACGACCATTCGCATGCGTGACCTTCAAATCCAAACCAAACACCTGGCTCAACCGTTCAGAAGTAAAACCATGCTCCAAATCACCCGTATACACGATAGTGCCCGGCGCCGGATCGTTGCCGGCCACATTATCCGCATACGCGTCCGCCTCGTTGCCGGTGATACGTCCCATGATCGCCACATGGTCGAAGCCTTGCGGAATCTCCTCAAGACGGTGCGTCACCAGAATCACGGCGCGGTCAGACTGCTCCGCACCAACACGACTCAACGCACGCAAAGCAATCTCACGCCCACCCAAATCAAGACCCGTGGTCGGCTCGTCAAGAATCAGCAAATCGGGATCCGCCATCAACGCACGGCAGATAAGCACGCGAGTGCGTTCGCCTTCGGAAAGCTTGAACATCATCTTGCCTTCCAGGTATTCAATGCCGAATTCACGCATCAATGAGCGGGCTTTGGCGTAATCCTCGTCAGTATAGGTGTCGCGCCAACGGCCGGTGGTTGCGGTCAGCGCCGTCACGATGGCGTCAAGAGGATCTTCCTGCGGTGGGAACGCACGTCCGAGTTCGGCCGAGCTCAAACCGATGCGGTTGCGGTAGGAGAACACGTTCACTTTGCCCAGACGGTTTCCAAGAATGTCGACTGTGCCTTCGGATGGGAATCCACGGGTGCTCATCATCTGCACCAACGTGGATTTGCCGATGCCGTTGGGACCGAACAGCACCCATTTCTCGCCTTTTTTGACTTCCAGATTGACTTTGGTGAGAATTACGCGCCTGCGGCGACGGAATTCCACATCGTCCAGTTTCAACGCGATGCTCTGTTCGTTCATGGTCCCCTCCATTTTCACAAACCACTTGGATACGATGATGCCTCCTGCCAGCATAGTGCGTCAGCAGGAGGCATTTCAGGAATATTCTGGCTATCGATCAGCCGGATCGGTTATCCGCGATCAGACAGGTTCGGTTCTACTTCCGTTCGGCAAGCACGTCCTCGTAGACTTTGACGGTCTTGTCTGCGATGGACTCCCAGCTGAAGTGGTCGCGGGCACGCTCGTAACCGGCCTGTCCCATCCGCTTCGCCTTTTCAGGGTCAGCCATGATGCGGTTGATGGCGTCGGCCATATCGTGCACGAATTTGTCAGGGTTGGTGGGGGTGCCAGTGCCGTCATGCAGTTGGTCGACCGGCACCAGATATCCGGTCTCGCCGTCGACGACGACTTCCGGAATGCCACCGGTCGCAGAGGCGACCACCGGCAGACCGCATGCCATGGCTTCCAGATTCACGATGCCGAGCGGCTCGTAGATGGATGGGCAGATGAATGCGTCGCAGCCATGTTCGAGTGCGTTGAGCTCCGGCTTCGGCAGCATCTCCTCAATCCAGATGATGTTGCCGCGTTCCTCGTCGAGCTTGGCGAAGGCGGTCTTGACCTCTTCCATGATTTCCGGCGTGTCGGGAGCGCCGGCGCACAGAACGACCTGGATGTTCGGGTCCACGAAGTGCAGTGCCTGAAGCAGGTACGGCAGACCCTTTTGACGAGTGATGCGTCCGACGAACAGCAAGGTCGGTTTGCTGCGGTCGATGTTGTAACGTTCGAACACCTTCCAGCCCGGATCGTCATCCGCCGGGGTTTCAAACTGGCTCATGGTGATGCCGTTGTGCACTACGACCACCTTGTCCGGGTCAAGATTCGGATAGGCGGTGAGGATGTCCTCACGCATGCCCGCGGATACGGCGATCACGCGGTCGGCATGCTCGTAGGCGTCTTTCTCAGCCCAGGAGCTCAGATTGTAGCCGCCGCCCAACTGTTCACGTTTCCATGGACGGAACGGTTCAAGCGAGTGCGCGGTGATGACCAATGGGGTGTCATGCAGCATTTTGGCGAGATAGCCAGCAAGGCATGCGTACCATGTATGCGCATGGATGATGTCGGCATCAACGTCGTTGGCGATTTGCAAATCGACGCCAAACGTTTTCAGCGCACCGTTCGCATCCTCAAGCTCCTTCGGCACGTCGTAGCCGACGACCGTGAGCGACCCTTTCGGGTCTGTTCCGGGAATCGCGGGAATGTCGGCGGCCGTGCGCGGCCCGTCGAATGCGCGGACCGTCACATCGACACGTTCCGCCAGCACCTTGGAAAGCTCTTCGGCATGCACCCCCGCGCCGCCATACACCTTGGGCGGGTATTCACGCGATAGAATGTCAACCTTCATGTCTGTAATCTCCTCCTCGAGTCTTCCAGCGTTTCCTGTTCTACTGTAAAACATCAGACACGAAAAACACTCATTGTTTTCATCGTTTTTCAGAAAGTTCCATTCTTTTTCTGAAAAACGATGAAACAGCATTCTCGCATACCCTTTACGGTTAGTCGAAGTCAAGTAGCGCATACCTAAAATCCGATAGAAAAAGCGGTGAGACAAATGCTTCTGGTTGTCTCACCGCTTTCCATCGTTTTTGTGATCAGACGGCTGTTCCGTTTTGGTCGAGATTCGGATTGTGCTTCGGGTTGCCGGCCGTGAAGAACAGGCTCAGCACACCGACTGCGAAGACGATGGCGACTGTGGAGATGAGCCACATCGGATGCGACGGCAGCCACATGACCACGAGGAAGGCGATGGCCGACAGCGCAATCAGCACCCAGCTGGCCACACGGAACCATTGACGGACGGAATGGGGTGCCTTGAACATCTTCGGATTCTTGTAATCAGGATTGGTGTTCAGCGCGTTTTCCGTTTCCGTGATCGTACTGGCACTCGGCTTCCATGGCCCATCGGTGCCGTCCTGCAGACGACGTGACTTTTCCTGCAGCTGATACTCGTCCAACATGCCGGAACGTGCGCGGCCTTGGGTTTGGTCGTATTGCTGTGGCACTCCCCTGCGATTGCGCTTGGCTTGGGCACGTCGTTCTGCGCGATTTGGCATTAGTCACTCCTTTGTTGCATGGTGCTGGGATTACTTTACCGCATTTCGGGTGAAAAACAGGTAGCCCGGCTCACTATTCGCGAGCCGGGCCACCTCGTTCATACCCTTACAACAGTGTTGTCTATCGCGGCAGCATCATCGGACGCTTGGAAGCGACGATCGGTGCCGGCAGTTCGGTGGAGCCGGTAAGGTACTCGTCGACCGCGGCCGCGCAGGAGCGACCTTCGGAGATGGCCCACACGACGAGACTCTGGCCACGTCCGGCATCGCCGCAGGCGAAGACGCCGTCCTGGGAGGTGGCGAACTTGTCGTTACGCGCCACATTGCCTCGACCGTCAAGGTCGACCGGCAGCTGATCCACCAACGTGGTGGTGTCAGGGTGCAGGAAGCCCACGGAGATGAGCACCAGATCGGCGGGAATCACTCGTTCGGTGCCTGGCTGGCGGGTGAACGGCCCGTTCTCTCCTGGAGCGACGTTGACGACCTTCAGACCGGTGACATGTCCGTTCTCGTCGGCGACGAAGCCTTCGGTGGCGGTGGAGTTCTCCACCTTCACCTTGGCCTTGTCCTCGTCGGAGCCCTCGAAGTTGACCGAGTCGGTGTTGTACACGTATTCGGCGCGCTGCGTTTCGAAACCTTCCTTCATGGAGGAGGTTTCCTTGTACAGGCGGGCGAAGGTCGGCCATGGCTGGTTGGCCGGACGCTCCTTCGGCTCCTGCGGCATGATCTGCAGCACGGTGACGTCCTTAGCGCCTTGACGCAGGGACGTGCCGAGGCAGTCGGAACCGGTGTCGCCGCCGCCGATGATCACCACATGCTTGCCTTCGGCGGTGATGTCGTTGACCGGCTTGACACCGTACACGCGACGTGTGGCGTCCGGCAGGAACTCCATGGCGAAATGGATACCCTTGAGATCACGGCCTGGAATCTTCATGTCACGCGGCACGGTGGAGCCGATGGCAACCACCACTGCGTCGTAGCGGGAACGCAGGTCATCCCAGGAGATGTCCTTGCCGATTTCCACGCCGGTGCGGAACACGGTGCCTTCGGCTTCCATCTGCTCGACTCGGCGGTCGATGAGGCGCTTGTCGAGTTTGAAGTTCGGAATGCCGTAACGCATCAGACCACCGATGGCGTCATCACGCTCGTATACGACCACGGTGTGGCCGGCACGGGTGAGCTGCTGGGCGCAGGCGAGACCGGATGGGCCGGAACCGACCACGGCAACGGTCTGGTCGGTCAGACGCTGCGGCGGCAGAGGCTTGACGTAGTCAAGGCTCCATGCCTGATCGATGATGGTGCGTTCGTCGTTCTGAATCATCGTGGCCGGCTGATGGATGCCAAGCACGCAGGCGGCTTCGCACAATGCCGGGCAGATGCGACCGGTCACTTCGGGGAAGTTGTTGGTTTCGGACAGACGGTTGTACGCGTCCTCCCACTTCTCCTGACGGACCAGATCGTTGAACTCCGGAATGATGTTGCCGAGCGGGCATCCGCTCATGCAGAACGGGGTTCCGCAATCCATGCAGCGGGCCGCCTGCTCGGTGGTCCAGGACTGCAGGCCGGATTCGGTGTGAACGTCGAACCAGTCCTTGATTCGCTCTTCAACGGGGCGTTCGGCCAGTTCGCGACGGGTACGGACCTTCAGGAATCCACGAGGATCTCCCATGTCAGCGCGCTCCTTCCATAACCTGCTCGTACACCTGTTCCCAGACGCCGGGCGTATTGAAATCGATGTTCTTCTCCTCGGCTTCCTTCATCGCCTTCTGCATGGCGAGGAAGTGCTTCGGAACGATGTGGGTGAATCGCTTGGCGCTGTTTTCCCAGTCGTCAAGCAGGGCCTTCGCGAAGGCGGAGCCGGTCTCTTCGGCATGCTGCTTGACGAGACCGTGCACCAGCTTGTCGGCATCGGCGTCAAGCGGCTCGAACAGCAGCGCGCCGTTGGTGGCGGCCGCCGGGTTGACCTGCTTCATGTCGAGGTCGAGCACGTACACGTTGCCGCCGGAGAAGCCCGCGCCGAGGTTACGGCCGGTGGAGCCGAGAATCACGACCGTACCGCCGGTCATGTATTCGCAGCCGTGGTCGCCCACGCCTTCCACCACGAAGGTGGCGCCGCCGTTACGTACGGCGAAACGTTCGCCTGCGCGGCCGGCCACGAACATTTGGCCGGAAGTCGCGCCGAAGCCGGTGACATTGCCTGCGATCACGTTCTCGTGCGGATCGAAGGTGATGCCGTCCTCTGGACGGACCACCATGCGGCCGCCGGACAGGCCCTTGCCCGCGTAGTCGTTGACTTCGCCGTAGACGCGGATGGTTTCGCCACGCGGAATGAACGCGCCGATGGACTGGCCGCCGGCACCATGGAACGTCATGTCGATGGTGTCGTCCGGCAGACCTTCCTCGCCGTAGCGCTTGGTGATCTCATAGCCGAGCATGGTGCCGAGCGTACGGTACACGTTGCGGATCGGCATTTCGATACGCACGGGCTCCTTCTTGTCAAGGGCGGGCTGGGCAAGCTCGATGAGCTTGTTGTCGAGCGCCTTGTCGAGCTCGTGGTTCTGATCGATCGTCTTGTGCAGGATGGTTCCCGGAACCGGGCCCGGCTGCATGAGCACGTTGCTCAGGTCGATGCCGTCGGATTTCCAACGCTTGATGGCTTCGTCCTGGTCGAGGCATTCGACATGGCCGACGGCCTCTTCCAGCGTGCGGAAGCCGAGCTGCGCGAGCAGTTCGCGGACTTCCTCGGCGATGAACATGAAGAAGTTGACGACATGTTCCGGCTTGCCCTTGAAGCGTGCGCGGAGCTCCGGATCCTGGGTGGCGATGCCCTGCGGGCAGGTGTTCTTCTGGCAGGCGCGCATCATGACGCAGCCTTCGACGATCAGCGCGGCGGTGGCGAAGCCGAATTCCTCGGCGCCAAGCAGCGCGGCGATCACCACGTCGCGACCGGTCTTGAGCTCGCCGTCGCACTGCACGGTGATGCGGGAACGCAGGCCGTTCAGAACCAGCGTTTGCTGGGTTTCGGACAGGCCGATCTCCCACGGGGTGCCGGCATGCTTGATGGCGTTGAGCGGAGCCGCGCCGGTGCCGCCGTCATAGCCGGAAATCAGCACCACATCGGCATGGCACTTGGCCACGCCGGCAGCGATGGTGCCGACGCCGAATTCGGAGACGAGCTTGACGTGGATGCGGGCCTTCGGATTGGCCATCTTCGCATCGTTGATCAGCTGCTTCAGATCCTCGATGGAGTAGATGTCGTGGTGCGGCGGTGGGGAGATGAGCTCCACGCCCGGGGTGGCGTGACGTACCTTGGCGATCCACGGCGGAACCTTGGCTCCCGGCAGGTGGCCGCCCTCGCCCGGCTTCGCGCCTTGGGCGAGCTTGATCTGCAGGTCGGTGGCATGCACCAGATAGTCGCTGGTCACACCGAAGCGTGCCGAAGCGATCTGCTTGATCTTGCTGTAGCGCAGCGGATCGTTGATACGATCCTCGGATTCGCCGCCTTCACCGGAGTTGGAGCGTGCGCCGATCGTGTTCATGGCGATGGCGAGCGTCTCATGCGCCTCCTGGGAGATGGAGCCATAGCTCATGGCGCCGGTGGAGAAACGCTTGACGATTTCGCTGGCCGGCTCGACTTCGGAAATGTCGATCGGCTTGCGGGTGGACTTGAACTTCATCAGGCCACGCAGCGTCATCAGACGGTTGGAGGTGTCGTTGATGTGGTTCGAGTACTTCTTGAACAGGTTGTAGTCGCCGCGCTGGGTGGACTGCTGCAGCAGGAAGATGGCTTCCGGATCGTTCAGATGGTCCTCGCCGGTACGACGCCACTTGTAGTCGCCGCCGGTACGCAGGTTGCGGTGCGGGCGGGCGGTCCATTGGGTCGGATAGGCCACGCGATGGCGGCTGGCGACTTCCTCGGCGAGCTCGTCGAGGCCGACGCCGCCCACACGGGACGTGGTGCCGGTGAAGTACTCGTCGATGACGTCCTTGTTGAGACCGACCGCTTCGAACAGCTGCGCGCCACGGTAGCTCATGATGGTGGAGACACCCATCTTGGCCATGATCTTGAGCACGCCGGTGGACAGTGCGCGGGTCAGGTTCTTCACGGCGGTTTCCGCGTCGACCTTGAGGTAGCCCTTGCGGGAGAGGTCTTCGACGGATTCGAATGCCAGATACGGGTTCACCGCGGCAGCGCCATAGGCGATCAGCAGTGCCACATGGTGGATTTCGCGCACATCGCCGGCTTCGACCACCATGGAGATCTGCGTACGCGTGTGGCGGCGCAGCAGATGGTGCTGCACTGCGGAAGTGAGCAGCAACGATGGAATCGGACCCCACGCATAGTTGGAATCGCGGTCGGACAGCACCAGGAAGTTGGCGCCGTTCTCAATCGCCTCGTCGATCTCCTGGAAGATCTCGTCAAGACGGTCCTTCAGTGCCTGTCCGCCGCCGGCCACCTGGTAAAGGCCCTTGACGATGAATGGCTTGTAATAGCCACCGAGAATCTTGGCGCGGTCGAGGCGCTTGAGCTGTGCCATCTCGTCGGAGTTGAGCACCGGCAGCGGGATGAGGATCTTCTTGGCGTGCAGTTCGGAATCGGCCAGCAGGTTCGGCTCGGGACCGATGGCGGATTCGAGGCTGGTCACGATCTTCTCACGTTCCCAGTCGAGCGGCGGGTTGGTGACTTGCGCGAACTTCTGGGTGAAGTAATCGAACAGCATGCGGCTGTGCTTGGACAGCGCGGCGAGCGGCGTATCGTTGCCCATGGAGCCGAGCGGCTCCTTGCCGGTGTTGGCCATTGGGGCGAGCAGCAGCTTCAGATCTTCCTCGGTGTAGCCGAAGGCGCGCTGACGACGCTGCACGGACTGACCGGAGTGGTTGACGTGCTCGCGCTTGGGCAGCTGACTCAATTCCACGGAGTTGCCTTCCACCCACTTGCGGTAGGGGTGCTGGCTGGCAAGAGTCTTCTTGATTTCCTCGTCGGGGATGATGCGACCCTCGTCGGTGTCGACGAGGAACATCTTGCCCGGTTCCAGACGGCCCTTGGTGACGATATGCTCCTCGGCGACTTCCGGCAGCACACCGGTTTCGGACGCGAGTACGACATAACCATTGTCGGTGACCTGCCAACGTCCCGGGCGGAAGCCGTTACGGTCAAGCAGAGCACCAACCTGGGTGCCGTCGGTGAAGATGATGTGCGCCGGGCCATCCCATGGTTCGATCAGCGTGTTGTTGTATTCGTAGAAAGCCTTGACGTCCGGATCGAGCTGGTCGTTGTTCTCCCATGCCGGCGGCAGCATCATGGAGATGGCGTGCGGCATGGAACGGCCGGCGAGGTGCAGCAGTTCGAGGCATTCGTCGAAAGTGCCGGAATCGGAATAGCCGGGGGTGGCGATCGGCAGCAGCGGCTTGAATTCGCCGAGCAGTTCGGAACTCAGTCGGCCTTCACGTGCGGACAGCCAGTTGCGGTTGCCTTGGATGGTGTTGATCTCGCCGTTGTGCGCCAGCTGGCGGAACGGCTGTGCCAGCGGCCAGCTTGGGAACGTGTTGGTGGAGAAGCGGGAATGGACGATGGCGATTTTCGCCTTCATGCGTTCGTCGGACAGGTCAAGGAAGAAGGGCTTGAGCTGCATGGTGGTGAGCATGCCCTTGTAGGTGATGGTGCGGGCGGACAGGGACGCGAAGTAGATGCCTACCTCGTGTTCCACGCGCTTACGGATGCGGAAGGTCTTGCGGTCGAGTTCGATGCCACCGAGCTTGCCTTCCGGATCGGCCACGATCAGCGTCTTGAACGCCGGCATGCTGGCCAGGGCCTGCAGGCCGAGTCCGTCCGGATTGGTGGGTACGACGCGCCATGCGAGCACTTCGAGGCCCTCTTCGCGCACGATCTTGGAAATGGCCTGCTCCTGCTGGCCGGAAGTGGCGATGTCGCGATCCAAGAAGGCGATGCCCGCGGCGTAATGACCTTCTTCAGGAAGCTCCACACCGGCCGTGGCACGCATGAATTCGTCGGGCATACTCATGAGAATGCCTGCGCCGTCGCCCGTGTTCTCCTCGGCGCCCACGGCGCCACGATGGTTCAGATTGACCAGCACCTCGATGGCGTCATCGACGATCTTGCGTTCCGGACGCTTGTTGAGGGTGGTGACCATACCCACGCCGCAAGCATCATGCTCGGCTCCAGGATCGTACATACCTTGGGAATCATGGATCGTCAGATCTAACGGGGCGTGGAAAGTCACCGAAACCACCTTCAATGTTTTTGGGCAAGAAAAGTCTTGCGGTTCTTTAATGCGTGGTTTAGAATACCGCGCCAGTATGTCAGCAACGTTGCACGTGTCCATATAACGAATGGCTATTTTTGTCAATGCCTCGCAGAGGATTTAGCCCATGAACGCATACTTCGCATGTCATGCTCATGCGCACGCACTTCACTTATGCTCATTAACCCGGTCAGTCCAGTGTTTCCAACAGCTCCGTGATGATGGTGTCGTTGAGCAGTCGGCCTCGCAAAGTGGGTATGGCGCGGCCATCAAGCATTGTGATCAGCCCGTCGTGTTCAAGCTCAATCCATTTTTGTTCAGGAATCAAGTGGCTGAATTGTCTGGTGTCGAGTCCTTCACGAATGCGCAGGCCCAACATGATGGTCTCTTCGATGTCCTCGGCGGCAGTGATGCGTTCACTGCCGGCCCATGGCACATTGCCCTCATTGATGGCGGTGCCCCACAATCGCGGATGCGCGATATCCCAGGAGCGCAATCCTTTGCCGTCTTCGCAATCGCCATAATGCGAATGCGCACCGGGACCGAGACCGGCCCAATCGACGTTCCTCCAATAGCCAAGGTTGTGTTGCGACTCGTATCCGGGACGAGCCCAATTGCTAATCTCATACCATTCGAGGCCGGCTTCGGTGAACATCGTGTCGGCGATTTCGTATTTGTTCGCTTCGTCGTCATCGTCCGGTCTCGACAACGTGCCCGCCGCGATCCGTCGTCCCATTTTCGTATTCGGCGCGATGGTGAGCGCATATGCGGAAATATGGTTGACGCCCAAATCGATGGCGGTGCGGACGGATGTGCGCCAATCGTCAAGGCTCTCCCCCGGCGCGCCGTAGATCAGATCGACGCTGGAACGCATGCCTGCTGCATTGGCCGCTGCGATTCCGGCGGCGACGTTTTCCGGCGTATGCGTACGGTCGAGCGTTGCAAGCACATGCGGTACCGCGGATTGCATGCCGAAGGAAATACGATTGAAACCGCCGTCTGCGAGTTCTTTCACATAGTCGGCATTCACCGTGTCGGGATTCGCTTCGGTGGTGATTTCCGCGTCATCGGCGATGCCCCATGTGGCGCGTACCGCATCCAGCATGGCGACCAAATCGCTTGCCTTGAGTGTGGTCGGCGTACCGCCGCCGAAGAAGACGGTTGCCACCTTCGGCTCGTTGATACCGTGCGTTGTCTGCCAATCGCGGACAATCGCCATTTCGCGGATAACCATGTTCGCGTAGTTGCCGCGTGACGCGCCCGCGCCCATGTCCACGGCCGTGTAGGTGTTGAAGTCGCAATAGCCGCAGCGACGTAAGCAAAACGGAACATGAATGTAGATTTCGAACGTCACGAAAGGCTCAACCTTCGGACTTCTGCGCGGCGCGAATCTTGTCCTTGGTGTCGCGGTCGTTGCCCGCTCCGCCGGTGGACAGGGCTGCGATGAACGCCTCCTGCGGCACTTCCACATGGCCGAGCATCTTCATACGCTTCTTGCCGGCCTTCTGCTTTTCGAGCAGCTTACGCTTACGGGAGATGTCGCCGCCGTAACACTTGGCGAGCACGTCCTTACGCAGGGCGCGGATGGTTTCGCGTGCGATGATTCGAGAACCGATGGCAGCCTGGATGGGAATCTCGAACTGCTGGCGCGGAATGAGCTCACGCAGCTTCTTGGTCATCATCACGCCATAGCTGTACGCCTTGTCACGGTGCACGATGGCGCTGAACGCATCGACTTTCTCGCCTTGAATAAGGATGTCGACCTTCACCAGATCGGCGGACTGTTCGCCATCCTCGTGGTAGTCGAGCGACGCATACCCCTTGGTACGGCTCTTCAGCTGGTCGAAGAAGTCGAAGACGATTTCGGCGAGTGGAATACGGTAATGCATTTCCACACGGTCGGCGGAAATGTATTCCATGGTGCCCATCTGGCCACGGTGGTCTTGGCACAGGTCCATCACCGCACCGATGAAATCCTTCGGCGTGATGATGTCGGCGGCAACCATCGGTTCGACGATCTTCTTGATCTTGCCTTCGGGGAATTCGCTCGGATTGGTGACGCGATGCACGGAATTGTCTTCCGCGGTGACCTCGTACGGCACGTTCGGCGCGGTGGAGATCAGGTCAAGGTCGAATTCGCGGCTCAAACGTTCGGTGACGATCTCCATGTGCAGTAAGCCCAGGAAGCCGCAACGGAAGCCGAAGCCCAACGCCACGGAGGTTTCCGGTTCGTAGATGAGGGCCGCGTCGTTGAGCTTGAGCTTGTCAAGCGCCTCGCGCAGTTCCGGATATTGCGCGTTGTCGATTGGGAACAGGCCGGCGTAGACCATTGGTTGCGGATCACGGTAGCCTTCGAGCGGCTCGGTAGCCGGATTTATGGCGGAGGTGATGGTGTCGCCCACCTTGGACTGGCTGACGTCCTTCGCTCCGGTGATCACATAGCCGACCTCTCCTGCGCCAAGCGCCTTGGTGGGCATCATGTCGGGGCTGATCACGCCGATTTCGATGGGGTCATGCGTCATGCCGATACCCATCATGTGCAGTTTCTCGCGCGATTTCAGTTCACCGTCGACCATACGAATGTAAGTGACGATGCCACGATAGGAGTCGTATACGGAGTCGAAAATGAGCGCGCGGGCAGGCGCGTCCGGGTTGCCCGCCGGCGCGGGCACTTCGGCGACGATACGGTCGAGCAGTTCGGCGACGCCTTCTCCGGTTTTGCCGGAGACGCGCAACACGTCGGACGGGTCACAACCAATCAGGCCGGCGATTTCCTCGGCATGCTTGTCGGGTTCGGCGCTGGGCAGGTCGATTTTGTTGAGCACGGGGATGATGGCCAGATCATGGTCGATGGCCATATACAGGTTGGACAGCGTCTGCGCTTCAATGCCCTGCGTGGCGTCGACAAGCAGCACCGCACCCTCGCATGCGGCCAACGCTCGGGACACCTCGTATGTGAAGTCCACATGGCCGGGGGTATCAATCATGCCGAGTGTGTATTCGGTGCCGTCAACCGTCCACGGCACGCGCACGGCCTGCGATTTGATGGTGATGCCGCGTTCCTGCTCGATATCCATGCGGTCGAGGAAGCGATCGCGCATCTCGCGCTCCGGCACGATGCCACTCAACTGCAGAATACGGTCCGCCACCGTTGATTTGCCGTGATCGATATGCGCGATGATGCAAAAGTTGCGGATCAACGACTGATCGGTGTACCCGGGCTGATTATGCTGTTGGCCCACGCCATCCTCCTCTGGAAATATTCGACGCAAACGATTCTAACTGGTAGTGTCGGCATGTCCTTCCGCGACACTCTTATACGCATTGGCGATTTATCCGCGTGCCATGTTATCATCATCGTTTGTATGTCCTTATAGCAAACGTCGTTTGGAGAAATAGTGGCAAACATCAAGTCGCAGAAGAAGCGCGTTCTCACCAACGAGAAGGCGCACAAGCGTAACGTGGCCGTGAAGTCCAGCCTGAAGACTGCCGTTCGCGCCACCCGCGAAGCCATCGCCGCTGGCGATAAGGCCGCCGCCGAAGCCGCCTACAAGGTCGCAGCCCAGAAGCTCGACAAGGCCGCCGGCGCTGGCGTGATCCACAAGAACCAGGCTGCCAACCGCAAGTCCGGTCTCGCTGTGGCCATCAACGCTCTCTGAGTTTTCGTAACTCACAGCTTGTAAGAAGCCCCGCAGGAAAACCTGCGGGGCTTCTTCTTTTTTACATTTCGTACTCTGTTGAAAATGCTCACTTACGCTTGATATCGTCATCATTCCGATCGGGATGGATGACCGGACGTTTGAGATATTTGGCTTCGCTCGGCAGGTAGGTGTTATGCCTGGCCAAAGCCCCCGGCAATTGAATGTCGAAAAACACGGAGATAAGCCGCATGGCCACCATCAGCACCACAATCAGCACATCAAGCAAGACTTCGGCGGGAAAACTGACGATTCCCTCGTTCACTCCTTTACATACGAGTACCGTCAATACGCATCCAACGGCTGAAGGCACCGCGTACCAATGCTTGTCGCGGATCACCATGGGCACCTCGTTGATGAGCATGTCACGGATGAGTCCGCCGCCAAGTGCCGTGAACATGCCCAGGAACACTGCCGTGGTGCCGGACATGTGGTACATCATGGCTTTGGATGTGCCGTTGACGGCGTAAAGACCCAATGCCAGCGCGTCCAATGACAGCATGGACCATTTGAGCTTGTCGACTTCGGGATAAATGATGGCTACGGCCACAGCTGCGAGCAGTGCGGTGATCACCAGCCCTTTGTCGGAGACGCCTGCGGGAGGAAGCGCTCCGAGCAGCACATCACGAATGATGCCACCACCCAATGCGGTGAGCCATGTGGTGACGAGAATCGCAAAAATATCATAGCCTTTGCGTACGGCGGCGAGCCCGCCGACCATGCCGCAGCAGAAGGTCGCCAGATATTCGATACCTATGAAGAAGCCGTTGCTTTCCAGCGCCACTTCCATGGCCACTCCCCTTCCCTCACATATTTCTTTTCCAACCAGCTGTTAAAAATAGCACAATATGGGGCAAGAGCTGCAATAAAAGAGCCGGAGGGCGGCACGTACATTGCCAGACCATGTGAATTGGCCTGAAGCACGCGCCACCCTCCGGCGGCCATTACAGCTATATGTCAGCTAATAATCGCTAACGGGAAAATCAGCAGACCTTCCACATCCAGTTGTGTGGGTCTTCGATCTCGCCAAGCTGGATGCCGAGCAGCTGGTTGCGCAGTGCGAGGGTGAACTCGCCGGAACCGCCGTCGGCGACGGTCACATCGAACTTCTCGGACTTGAAGCGACCGATCGGGGTGATGATGGCGGCGGTAC
>OGDN01000850.1_pt1 | contig 57720 bp, 73 predicted proteins | sample 1570271 | NCBI WGS metagenome assembly OGDN01 (sample SAMEA4384481, study PRJEB24528) | human gut metagenome | reverse complement strand
AGCCTTTTTTGGCTTTTACTTCGGTCTTTCTTTTTTAGAGGATGTGCAACAGCCCCTTTTTGTTTGTGGAATTTTCCCAAACACTCCGCCACTTTTCTAAATGGCGTTGTCAAAAAAATAACGGTATAATAAAGGTAGAACATGGGAATCGTCGGCAAACAGCCGATACAATAAAAGGAGAGAATTTCTATGGCAAGTCGTATTGTACTGAACACTATTTCCTACCACGGCCACGGCGCAATCGAGAACATCGTTCCCGAGCTGACCGCCCGCGGCTACAAGAAGGCTTTCGTCTGCTCTGACCCCGATCTGATCAAGTTCGGCGTCACCAAGAAGGTCACCGACCTGCTGGACGCCGCCGGCTTTGCCTACAGCGTTTACAGCGAGATCAAGCCCAACCCCACCATCCAGAACGTTCAGGACGGCGTTGCCGCCTTTAAGGCTGCCGAGGCTGACTGCATCGTCACCATCGGCGGCGGCTCCTCCATGGATACCGCCAAGGCCATCGGCATCATCATCAACAACCCCGAGTTCGCGGACGTCCGCAGCCTGGAGGGCGTTGCCCCCACCAAGAAGCACGCCGTGTTCACCATTGCGGTGCCCACCACCGCCGGCACCGCTGCCGAGGTCACGATCAACTACGTCATCACCGATGTCGAGAAGAAGCGCAAGTTCGTCTGCGTGGACACCAACGACATCCCCGAGATCGCCGTAGTCGATCCCGATATGATGTCCAGCATGCCCAAGGGCCTGACCGCCGCTACCGGCATGGACGCCCTGACCCACGCCATCGAGGGCTACATCACCAAGGGCCACTGCACCATCTCCGATATGTTCCATCTCGAGGCCATCAAGTTGATTTCCGAGAACCTGCGCGGCGCTGTGCAGAACACCCCGGAGGGCCGCGAGGGCATGGCTCTGGGCCAGTACATTGCCGGTATGGGCTTCTCCAACGTCGGCCTGGGCATCGTCCACAGCATGGCTCACGGCCTGTCCGCCCTGTATGACACCCCCCACGGCGTTGCCTGTGCCATCATCCTGCCCACCGGTCTGGAGTACAACAAGACTGTGGCCGGCGAGCGTTACCGTGCCGTCGGCAAGGCGATGGGCGTGACCGGCATTGATGAGATGAACGACGTCGAGGCCGCCGATGCCACGATTGCCGCCGTCAAGAAGCTGAGCGCCGACGTGGGCATCCCCGCCGACCTGAAGGGCATCCTGAAGGAGGAGGACATCCAGTTCCTGGCCGAGTCCGCTTTTGCCGATGCCTGCTGCCCGGGCAACCCCCGCGACACCAGCGTTGAGGAGATCAAGGAGCTGTACCGCAGCCTGATGTAATTTAGTATTACATAATGTAAGAGGGTATCTGCTGAAATGGCAGGTACCCTCTTTTTTGCTGCTATGTTGTTTTATGGGTGGTCCGTAGGGAGCGGTCTTGACCGCTCCGGGAACGTGACGATGGCCGCAAACAGCCCGGAGGGGTCAAGACCCCTCCCTACAAGCAGGGTAGGGGCCGCATATGTGCGGCCCGCAACCTTACGGCAAAAGCAATTTTACCGGAAAGCCGCGGGCCGGGCGTGCCCGGCCCCTACAAATATTGTGATTTTGTTTGGAATTTCTTCGGTTCCTTCTTTGCAAAGAAGGAACAAACCCCCGTTAAGAATCCGAATCCAGCTTCAGCACCGCGGTAAACGCCTCGCTCGGCAGGGTCACGCTGCCCAGCTGGCGCATCTTCTTTTTGCCTTCCTTCTGCTTTTCCAGCAGCTTCTTCTTACGGGTAATGTCACCGCCGTAGCACTTGGCCAGCACGTCCTTGCGCATGGCCTTGACCGTCTCGCGGGCAATGACCTTGCCGCCCACAGCCGCCTGCACCGGGATCTCAAACAGCGCGCGGGGGATGTTCTCCTTCAGCTTCTCGCAGATGCGGCGGCCCTTCGCGTAGGCGTTGTCTGCAAAGACGATCATCGACAGGGCATCGACGACCTCGCCGTTGAGCAAAAAGTCCAGACGGACGAGCTTGCTCTCGTGCCAGCCCTCCCACTCGTAGTCGTAGCTGGCATAGCCGCGGCTGCGGGACTTGATGGCATCAAAGAAGTCGTAGACAATCTCGCCCAGCGGGATCAGGTAATGCAGGTCAACGCGCGTTTCGTCCATATACTTCATGTCGACCAGCACGCCGCGCTTCGTCTGGCACAGGTCCATCAGCGGGCCGACGTAATCGTTCGGCGTGTAGATGTGCGCGTTGACGAACGGCTCCTCCTGCTTGACGATGCGGGTCGGGTCGGGGTAGGCGGAGGGGTTGTCGATGACCTCCACCGTGCCGTCGGTCAGCGTCAGGCGGTACTGGACGCCCGGCGTCGTCGTGATAAGGTCAAGGTCAAACTCGCGCTCAAGACGCTCGGTGATGATCTCCATGTGGAGCAGGCCCAGAAAGCCGCAACGGAAACCGAAGCCCAGCGCGGCACTCGTCTCCGGCTCAAAGGTCAGGCTCGCGTCGTTGAGCTGCAATTTCTCCAGCGCGTCCTTCAGGTCGGGATAGTCCGCGCCGTCGGCGGGGTAGATGCCGCAGAACACCATCGGCGTGACCGTGCGGAAGCCGGGCATCGGCTCCGGTGTGGGGTTGGCGGCCAGCGTGACGGTATCGCCGACGCGGGTGTCGCGCACGGTCTTGATGCTGGCCGTCAGGTAGCCGACCTCCCCGGCCTCGAGCTTGTCACAGGGGGTCAGGCTCGTTGCGCCCATGTGGCCGACCTCCACCAGCTGGAACTCCGCGCCGGTGCTCATCAGGCGGATGGTATCGCCGGGCTTGACCGTGCCCTCAAAGATGCGGACGTAGACGATGACGCCCTTGTAGCTGTCGTAGATGGAATCGAAGATCAGCGCCTTCAGCGGTGCGTCGGGGTCGCCGGTGGGGGCGGGAATATCCCGCGCAACGCTTTCCAGCACCTCCTTGACGCCGATGCCCAGCTTGGCCGAGACGCGCGGTGCCTCCATGCAGGGCAGGCCGATGACGTCCTCGACCTCCTTTGCCACGGCGTCAGGGTCGGCACTGGGCAGGTCGATCTTGTTCAAAATCGGCACGACCTCCAGATTGTGGTCCAGCGCCAGATAGCAGTTCGCCAGCGTCTGCGCCTCAACGCCCTGGCTGGCGTCGACGACAAGGACTGCGCCCTCACAGGCGGCCAGACTGCGGCTGACCTCGTACTGGAAGTCCACATGGCCCGGGGTGTCGATGAGGTTGAACTCATAGGTCTCGCCGTCGTCGGCCTTGTAGCGCATCGTGACGGCGCGGGCCTTGATGGTGATGCCGCGCTCCTTCTCGATGTCCATGTCGTCCAGCACCTGGTCGGTCATGGTGCGCTTGTCGACGCTGTCGGTCAGCTCCAGCATACGGTCCGACAGAGTGGACTTGCCGTGGTCGATGTGGGCAATAATGCAAAAGTTGCGGATGTTCTTGCGGGCCATCAGGTTTCCTCCAAATTGTTCCAGATCTCGCAGATCTTGCCGTTTTCCTTATATACGCGGGGCACGCGGCGGGCAAGGCCGCACACGACCTCGTAGTTGATGGTCTGTGTCTTGGCGGCAATCGTGTCAGCTGTGTCGCCGCCGTCCGGGCCAAAGACCGTGACCTCGTCGCCCATCTTCACGCCGGGAATGTCCGTCACATCGACCATTGTCTGGTCCATGCAGACGCGCCCGACCACGGGGGCCCGCTGGCCGCGGATGACCATGACGCCCCGGTCCGGCCCGCCGGACAGCATCCGCGGGTAGCCGTCAGCGTAGCCCACACAGACTGTGGCGACGCGCATCGGCTTATCGGCGGTAAAGGTGCGCCCGTAACTGACGCTCTGGCCGGGCTGCAGCTCCTTGACAAAGGTCACGACGGATTTCAGCGACATGACGGGCTGCAGGGCGGGGAAGCGTACCTCATTGCTGGGGTCAAGCCCGTACAGGATGATGCCCGCGCGGGTCAGGTCGTGCCGCCACTCGGGGTGGCGCAGCTGTGCGGCAGAGTTGGCGCAGTGTACCGTGCCGACAGGGCAGCCGTCCGCACGCAGCCGCTCCACGACCTGCGCGAACAGCGCGTGCTGCTCGTCGGTGTAGCGCTCGTCGTCGGGCTCGACGCTGTCCGCTACCGCAAAGTGCTGAAAGACGCCGCAGATGTCCAGCCCGGGCAGGGCGTAGAGAGCCTCCAGCTCGCGGAGGGTCTCCGCAAAGCCGGAACGCACCGCAAAGCCGATGCGGCCCATGCCGGTGTCGATCTTCAGGTGGACCTTAACCTTGACGCCCGCCTTGACAGCGGCAGCGGAGAGCGCCTGTGCGTATTCGGTCGAATAGCAGGTGGTGATCAGGTCGTTGGCAGCCAGCACAGCCGCATAGGTGGGGTCGGCGTAGCCCAGAATCAGGATGGGCGTTGTGATGCCGCCGCGGCGCAGGTGCCGCCCCTCGCCAAGGGAGCTGACCGCGAAGCCCGCAGCACCGGCCTCCTGCAGAACGCGGGCGATGACGTTATCGCCGTGGCCGTAGGCGTCCGCCTTGACGACGGCGCAGACCGGCCCGCCTACGGTGCGGCGGATATATTCATAATTTTCACGCAGGGCCGTCAAATCGATCTCGGCCCAGCAGTGCTTTTCCAAGGTAAGTGTATTCATAGTGCGCCATTTCCTCCGTAACAGTTTATTATAGCATGAAAACAGCGTTCCTGCAACCAATTTTCCGGTTTTCTAATTTTCTAATTTTCGCCGTCGTCGTTTGTGGTCAGGTGTGCGGCGTCGGTCTCGGACCAGTGGCCGTGTACCCGCTGCACGCCGACGATGCGCAGCTTGGAATGCAGGAAGTGCTGCTCGCGGTAAAGGCTGAAATAGCTCGACAGCATGTAGGAAACCGCGCATGCCAGCGCAAACAGCGAGACGCACTGCCCGCCGAATACCTCGATGGCAAGGCAGATGGACGCCAGCGGGCTGTTGGTGCAGCCGCAGAACAGCGCAACCATGCCCAGCGCCGCGCCCAGCTGCGGCGGCAGACCCAGCAGCGGCGCGGCCACACAGCCGAACGTCGCGCCGGTGAAGAAGATCGGTACGATCTCGCCGCCCTTGAAGCCTGCGCCCAGGGTCAGTGCGGTGAACAGCATCTTTAAAAGGAAGGCGTAGGGAACGGCCTCGCCGTCGATGGCGGCCTCGATGACCGCCGCGCCCGCGCCGTTGTAGTCGGTGGTGCCCAGCAGCTTTGTCAAGGCGATAATGAGCACGCCGCCCGCGGCGACGCGCAGGTAGATGTTCGGGAAGAATTTCCGGTACAGCTTCGGCGTGACGTGGAGCAGCTCACAGAAGAAGATGCTCAGCGCGGCCAGCAGCGCACCCAGGATGATAACGCGGACGAGATTGTCCGGCGTGGGGGCAGCCTCGGCCTGTAAAACGAACGCCTCGGGAGCCAGCCCCATTTTGCCGCTGATGAAAACGCCCAGCAGCGCCGACACCAGACAGGGGAGCAGTGCCGCGTACTGCATGGAGCCGACATCGACGACCTCCAGCGTGAAGATCGTTGCGGCCAGCGGCGTGCCGAAGATGGCCGAGAACGCGCCCGCCATGCCGCACATCGTCATTAAGCGGCAGTCACGGTTTTCTAAGCGCAGCGCCCTGCCGAGCTGCCCGGATACGCTGCCGCCCAGCAGCAGAGCCGCGCCCTCGCGTCCGCTGGACCCGCCGAACAGATGCGTGGCGACCGTGGAAACAAAGATGAGCGGCGCGGTACGCAGTGTCAGCGGCTTGTGCTCCCGCACGGATACGAAGATTTGGTTCGTAGAGCCGCCGCCATCCGGGTCAAAGCGGTGATACAAAAATACGATAACAAGACCGGCAACGGGCAGCAGGTAAAGCAGCCACGGGTGCGCGCCGCGGGTGGCGTTGGCCCAGTTGAGCGCCAGCCCGAACGCGCCGCCCAACGGGCCCACCACGCAGCCCACCAGCGCCGCCAGCACCAGCCACTTGGCGCACACCGCCTGATACCCCGCCGCGCTGCGCAGATGCCGTTTGATCCGCTCCAAGGCGACCCCTCCTATGCTATGCAAAATTTGAGATTATTATAGCCTTTTTGTGGGGAAAAGACAACAGAAAAATGAACCGCGGCAGCGCCTTTTGGCAGAGAAAACCGAAGAACATTCCTACATGTGTACCGAATAACAGAAGCGCCGCAGATTTCAATGAATCTGCGGCGCATTCCGATGGTCGAGGTGACAGGACTCGAACTATACACAATGCTTTTAGTGATTAAAAATATAGCGGTATATTGCTATATTATTTTGTTTTATCACATACTTTTTCTATTATTTCATACATTTAAGAAAAAAAGTGTGTACTTTTAGTGTGTACTTTTTAGTCCACCAATCTATCAAAGATTTCTTGTAGGTTTTGGGCTGTCCGTTCGTCATCTCCAGCGATGTAGTGAGAGTATGTGCCGTATGTGTCCATATCCTCGCTATGCCCGACTAGCTGCTTTAACTCGCCAGTCGGCAACTCCTTTGCAATACTCACAAACGTGTGGCGCAGTTCGTAAAGACTCAGCTCCGGCATGTCATTAGAACGCTGATAGCGCTGCCAGCGGTGATAGTAGGTGTGCATGGATGCCATGGGGAAGATGTACGTCTGCTTTCCAGTCACGGCTTTCTGAGCTTCCAGCACGTCCACTGCGCGTCTGGATAGCACTACCGTGCGCAATGCGTTTTCGTTTTTTCCCTGCGTGATTTGACCGTGTGCATTGATAGCCTGCTTCAACCTGCACAAATTCCCGTCAACGTCTTCCCATTGTAGCCCTCGCATTTCCCCGGGGCGCATACCTGTTAGCACTTGGAACCTATAGTAATTTATGTATTCATCGTGAACAGATTTCCCGCGCATGATGGTCGTATCCACTTTTAGCAACGTGTTCAGCGCTTCAACTGTCAGCACGTTCTTTCCTTTTTTTCTGGACGCTGCCGGAATCTGTAACTCATCAAGCTCAAGCGTTGTCCATTTTGATTTTCGGCAAAAATTGACGAACTGCTTACAGTAGTTGGCATAGTTCTGTAACGTCTTTTTGGATAATGGCTCTTTGCTCATTCCCTGCGGGTGGCGAAACGAATAATCTATAATTTGTTGAAAATCCTGTTCCGTAACGGATTTTATTAACTTATTTCCGATGGCTGGCAGCAAATGGGCGCGGCCAAACGATGCCATGTTTTTGTATTCTGCATCAGACACAAGTTTTTTCTGCTGTAACAACCGTTCCCATGCGTCAGAGACCTTAATGCGTTCCGTCTTTACGCCTTTATCCAACCATTCATCTGCTTTTTTGTTGGCTTCCCGCTGCCCTGTGCGCCCCGGTTTGGCGCTGGTAAAGGTTTTGCGCACTCCGTCTTTCTGCACGTTTATCTGCCAGCGGTTCGCGCTGTCAATCCATTTTGCCGTGTTTGTTCGTTTCATATGGACAACCTCTCTTTAATCTGATATAATATGGCCGTCCGCTTTCGCGGGCAACCTCTTGTCCTTGTCTGTGTGCCAGCACCGGCAGGGACTTTTTTTGTTTGCTGACTTCGTATCTGCGACACGTTTTGCAGTTTTCAACGGCTATCATAATAGTTGTTGATAACTACAGTCCAATAACGCGGACTACACAGAGCGCAGACGGCATTTTGTGCATTTTGCCGATTGAATACAACTGGGCATTGTAATATCATTGTAAATACAACGAACAGTTTTACTTACTTTCTTTGTTACGCGTCTTCAGCGCAGAAATCTTTTCTAGGTACTTTTGACGTTTTTCGGTGTAAAATGGATTGGTTATCATATTTAATATCTTTATGGCGTCATCATATCTGCCGAGCTTGATGTACAAGTCTGGAAGTCTGAACGTCCAATATGCCCCATTGAATATGACACCACCATTATTCCAAATATCTTCCCAAAACAGAATGAGCTTTTCGGCGTCTTTTGTTTTCTTGTATTCATCCTCTGCGTCTTGGATAGCTTTGATTTGGGCGTCCTGCGCGGCAAGCTGGGCTTTTAACTGCTTTTGCTCTGCGTTATTTTCAACTGTTTCAACAGCGACTTTCCTTCGATGTTCTCTGTTTTCTAATGCAATGGCGTTCTTCTTTTTGCCGCCTTTCTTTTTGCTTACTCTGAACAAGTCGAGAAAGCTGAATGTCGTCTTTTTGTATATAGAATCCTTTATTGATTTAACTGGGTTTTTTAAAAATCCAATGCCTTTTTTACCATAGAAAGGATTTACAGCCTTTTTTACAGAGCGCTTCAATCTTCCTGTTGTTCTGGCTTTAAATGATTTTTTAATAGACGGTTTTCTCATTCCAAATTTCATAGTAGCACCAACCTTTTATATATTATATAAATTTTGACATATCTACGAAAGGAGAGTACAATGGAGAAAGAAAAACAGTACAGGGAGCATTTGAAACGCGCCATCGTTGATGGTCTTGCAAAGCTCCCGAAAGATGAACAAGCGGAACTAATCAAAAAGTATCTGGGGGAAGATTATGGAAAAAGCAAAAGTTGAAGTCAAGACCACCGAGTTTGAGAACGGAATTAAGTTAAGCACAAACGGCTATTCCTCGTTCGTCACAGCAGACGGCCAAGCGGTTGTGACTATTCACGATTTGAGGGAAGATGAGCTGAAACGCCACTGCGAAATTAGACCGTATGATTTGCTCTGGTTCTTTCTTAGTGGGTTCTTCACTTCGCAGCTGCTTACAGTAGCTCTCCCAGCGTTTTTAGAATGGCTGGGCCGAACGTTGTAAAAAAAGTAAAGAGGGCCAATACAGCCGCAGGGATTCCAATTGCAATCCCAAGTGTTTGAACTGTATGCGCCCTCTTTTTCTCTTTTTGCTTTTCCTTGTACTCTTCGAGCGCATCTGTACCTTCTTTTAGGATAATGGCGCAGCATTTTCCTTCGTGCGGGCTACCTTGCTTTCCCGGCCCGATAATTAGAATATATCCTGCCTGCGCAAGCGCATACGCATCTTCTTCGCGTTCCAGAAGGAAGGCTTCATCGTCAGACATTGACCCGGCCTGTATCTTTTCCAGTAACCTCCAGTCTGCCTTATTCATTTGCGACCCTCTTTTTTAACTTCTCGAAAACATCCTCATAGAAATCGGCAAGTTCTTTTGTTGATAGCTTGTCGAGGTCTGCCAACATTTTAGCCGTATCAACCGCCCCGCCAGCATCCACGCTGGCGGGGTTTTCTTTTTCCCCGGTCAGGTCGGCAACGGTGACTCCTAACTCGTTAGCTATTGCGACCAGTTTGTCATAAGGCGGGGAACTTGGCCTCTTTGCCATTTTGCCGATATACCCATTTGAAAAACCGAGCTTTTCCTCTAGCCTAGTCAAGCTAGTCTTTTTCTTTTTGCACAGGGCACGAATGGTTTCTACAGTTTTAACATTATCCACAAAAATCACCTAGACTATTTGTGCATATTTTTAGGTGATAGTCTATTGACTACTAGGCGATAAGCTAGTATAATAGATAGCACAGAGGGCAACAAAAAACCAGGCCCCCTTAAATCCAGCGGACTAGCTAAAAATATGCTGTTATAAATCTTGCAAGTTCATGGTAGCACATTTTCTAGCAATAGTCAACTAGAAAGGAGCTTTTGCTAGGTGAATATTTCGAAAATTGATGCACTGTGCCGAAAAAACAATATTTCCCGCACAATCCTTGAGGAACGCGCCGGAATCTCAAACGGCGCACTTGGAAAGTGGGAAAAATCGCCTTACGGCCCCAGCATCACGACCTTAAAGAAAGTGGCCGACTATTTCGGCGTGCCGGTTGATTATTTGCTAGCCGATAACTAGAAAGGAGGAGTAACCACCATGACAAACCTTGCTTTTACAGCGCTTATCAAAAGCAAGGGCTACAACAAACAGCGCCTTGCGGATGCGTGCGACTTGTCCAGCACTCAGATGTCAAACCGCATCAACGGCGCCAATGATTGGCGCTGGCCGGAGGTCTGCACCGTCTGCCAGATGCTTGATATCTCGCTGGACGAGTTCGCAACATACTTCCCCTCCGGGCGCGTCAAGCCCGGCAAACCGCACGAACCTACCCGGGAAGAGCGCATCGACAGCGTTCTTGCCGAGCTGCGCGAAATCCTTGTGTAGCAGCGGCTTAGCTTGGCATAGCCGGGCGACGCATTGGAAAGGCTAAGCCATGCACAGCAATGGCATGGAGATGCACCGCGTGGCAACGGAACTGCTTCGTTAGATATGAAAATGCAAGGCTTGGTATTGAACTGAATTGCAACGGAAAAGAAATGCCCCGCGGCGCTAAGGCATAGCTCAGTCAGCTTAGAAATGGCATTGCGCGGCATAGCAGAGCAACGGCACTGTTCCGAACTGATGGGCGATGGCTCCGCAATCCCTCGCACCGCATAGCAACCGCTTTTTTAAAAAAGGAGAATCCAACTATGAAAGTTAAAATCACCTTCACCGAGGACGTTCTCGGTTCTTCCCCCAGCAATGAGGAGCTTCTTGCCTCCTACATTGCCAGCAAGGCTCCCACCGATGACCTGACCGCTGAAGAAATTGCCAACATCAAGGCACAGAACGCAGAGGACAGAATCACCGTTTTCCCCAAAACCGACGATGGGAAGCCGTTCCTGTATGACTATCAAGTCAAGGGATTTTTCAAAGATTCCTGCAAGATGCTTGCCAAGGCGGGCAAGTCGGGCTATCCGGGCGGCAAGGCCTGTGCCGCAATCAAGGCTTACAAACAGGCGATTGACGGCCAGATTTTCGTTTTCCCGCGTGAAATCCCATACGACCTTCACGGAATGAAGCTGGATTTCTGTGAACGTCCCCTGCGTGCGCAGACCCCGATGGGCGAGCGCGTGAGCATCGCCAAGAGCGAGAGCGTCCCGGCAGGGTCAACGGCAGAATTTGAAATTCAGTGCCTTGACCCGAAGCTGGAAGATATGGCGCGCGAATGCCTTGATTATGGCGTTCTGCGCGGGCTTGGGCAGTGGAGAAACAGCGGCAAGGGCCGCTTTGAATGGGAGGAAATCAAAGAATGATGACCAAAACAAAAACGCCGCCCCGGTGCACCACCACCGAAACGGCAAAAAAACAGAGCATCGCAAAAAGCTCTAACTGTATTCTATCACTTCCCCGTGCCGCCGTCAAGCTGGCAATCACCGCAGATTTGGTGCTGCTGCTGGCTGCGCTCGGTTCTCTCAACATCCCCACCACCATCGTCGCCCTGCTGGCGCTGAATCTGCTGTGCGGGCTGTATCCAAAGGAGGCCGACAAATGACTAGATTTTGGGGCCATCAAGACAACCCCTTTCCGCCCTATGATGATGAACCGATTGGAACGGACGCTGACGGCGTACCGTACTACGAGGGCGACGAGATTGTAGACATCGACGGCGCGATTTACCGCTACGATGATTTGGACGTGAAAACAGTTTTGACCGCGCTCGGCATCCCGATTGCGGTTGCAGCAGAGGGATAAAGATGACTTGCGAGAGAATGAGAACCGCATTTGAGGACAACGCCCCTGATAAATACCAGAAACACTTTCAGGCCATGCAACAGATTATACATGACCGCTCTACGCCAGACTTCATCAAATATCAGCAGATGCGAGACCTTACGCTTTCCGCTGAAACAGGGATGAGCCAGAGCATGCGCAGATTCGAATACATGGAGGTTTGACAAATGGAAACGAAAATGCCGGTAATCACGCTGAAACAGTTGCCCATTATCGAAGAGCATCTTCAGCTTGTGAAAGCCGATATAGAGACCCGCACGAAGAACGCGATGCAACTTGTTTGCACGGAAGAAACGCGCGGAGATGTAAAGAAAATCCGCACGGAACTGGGCAAAGAGTTTGCATCGATGGAAGAACAGCGAAAGCGCGTTAAAGAAGCCATCATGGAGCCGTACAACCAGTTTGAAGCGGTTTATAAGGACTGCATCTCCGACCCGTACAAGAAGGCAGATTCCGAGCTTAAGCGCCGCATCGATGAGGTAGAAGCAGGCTTGAAGGCCGATAAGGTCAAGGCCGTACAGAGCTACTTTGACGAGCTTTGCAAAGCAAATAATCTGCCGTGGCTGCGTTTTGAGCAGATGAACCTTAAAATCGGGCTTTCTACCAGCGTGAACGGCACAAAGACCGCGCTTACATCGACGGTTCTTAAAATCGCCGAAGAGGTGCAGGAGCTTTCCCGCCATGAGGACGCCGCCGAGTTGCTGGTTGAATATAAGAAATCGCTGAATGTTGCGCTTGCATTAAGTACGGTTCGCGCTCGGCATGAGCAAATCGAACTGCAAAAGCAGCAAGAGGCCGAGCGCCGCGCTGCACTGGAACAGCAGCAGGCGGCAGAAGAAAAGGTGCAGCAGGCCATTGAAGAAGCGCAGCAGGACGCCGCGCCGCCTGTTGAAGAGGTATCTGCACCTGAGGAAGAACAGCCAGCAGCCGTGCAGGAGCCGGAGGAAACACAGCCTGCCGTCTATGAAGTAAAGTTTGCCGTTCGCGGCACCATCGAACAGTTGAAGAAACTGAAACAGTTCATTATGCAGGAGGGTATGAGCTATGACGACATCTAATCAAATGGTACAGCAGAAAATGCCTTTTTCCGTGGCGGTAAATACACCGTCCATGCAAAAACTGATTGCTAACGCCCTGCACGACCCGGCTCGATGTGCACGGTTTACGGCAAGCATTGTGAGCGCGGTATCGGTTAATCAGGAATTGCAAAACTGCGACCGGAATACCGTTATTTCCGGCGCGTTGCTGGGCGAAAGCCTTAACCTTTCCCCGTCCCCGCAGCTTGGACAGTATTATCTGGTTCCTTTCAACAACAAGAAAAAAGGCATACAGGATGCGCAGTTCGTGCTTGGATATAAGGGTTACGTTCAGCTGGCATTACGCAGCGGTCAATACAAGAGCATCAATGTTGAGATCGTAAAGCAGGGTGAGTACAAAGGCCGCGACCCGATGACCGGCGATCCCCGCTTCCAGTTCCTTGAAGATGATGACGAGTGGGAGCGCCTGCCTGTTATCGGATACATGGCAAGCTTTGAATATTTGAACGGATTCCGCAAGGTGCTGTACTGGTCGAAAGAAAAAATGATGAACCACGCTGACCGATATAGCGCAGCATTCAGCCGCAAGGCTTACGAGAATCTGATTGCCGGGAATATCCCACAGGGCGAGATGTGGAAATACAGTTCTTTTTGGTACAAAGATTTTGACAGTATGGCAAAAAAAACAATGCTTCGGCAGCTGATTTCCAAATGGGGCATTATGAGCGTTGATATGCAGGTCGCGTATGAATCCGACAGCCGTGTGATTGATGAAACAGAAAGCGGCCAGCTTGTACTGCAGGTTGAGGAAGAATCGCCCCAGCAGCTTGAAGAGCCACAGGCAGCAGCGCAAATTCCTTCCCAGCCTGCTGAACCCAAGAAAATCGACTTGAGCAGCCTGTGAGATGGACTGCAAGATAATTTCAACTGGGAGCCAAGGGAACGCCGTACTCATTCAAAATTCAATACTGATTGATTGCGGCATTCCATTTTCTCAGCTGACAGACGATTACAAAAGCTTGAAGCTCGTATTGCTCACACACATCCACGGCGACCACTTCAACCCCGCCACGCTTCGCAGGCTCGCCAGAGAGCGGCCCACATTGCGTTTTGCGTGCTGTGTGTGGTTATGTGCAGCCCTCGTGAATGCTGGCGTTAAAATGAGCCAGATTGACGTGATACGAACAGAACGCTGGTACAACTACAAGAATCTGTGCAGAATTAAGGCGCAGGAAACAAAGCATGATGTACAAAATTGCTGCTGGCATATAGAGCTGCAGCAGCCTCCCGTTGAAAGATTGTTCTATGCGACCGACGCAAACAATCTGAACGGAATAACAGCCAAAGGCTATAATCTCTATCTCGTCGAAGCCAATTACACAGAAGCGGACATTAAAGACCGCATAGCCGAAAAGAAAATTAACGGCGAGTTTGTGTATGAAAAGCGCGTGATGCACGAGCATTTGAGTAAAGAAAAAGCCGACGATTGGCTATACCAGAACATGACAGCGCATTCCGAGTACATTTATATGCACTGTCATCAAGATAAGGACAACTGAATATGGCTGAATTGAAATATATCCCTTTTTATCCCGGGTATATGGAAGATACGTCCGACCTTTCGGACGGTGAGTTTCGACGGCTTATGTATGCGCTTTGCGCTTATTGCGAAGGAGCAGAACGGCCCGAGCCGCTCACTGGCAAGGAAGTGATTGCGTATCGGTTCATCACCCGTAATATCAAGGTATCTCAAGAACAGTACAACGCAAAATGCAGGAAGAATTCAGAAAACGCTAAAAAGCGAACGATAGCGAACGATAGCGAACGCAAGCGTTCGCAAGCGAACGATAGCCAAACAAGCCAATACAAAGAACAAAGAACAAAGAACAAAGAACAAAATATTACTACTACTACGACTACCGCGCAAGCGCGCGAAGGCTTGCAGCAGTGTGTCGAGTGTTACGAGCAGAACATCGGCGCACTTCCTCGTGCCGCATTTGATAGCATTGTGGGCTATCTGGAACAGGTAGAGCCTGACTTTGTTTGCGAGGCAATCAATCAGGCCGCTATCAACAATAAGCGTTCGTGGGGCTATGCGCAGGCGATTTTACGTGAATGTCTGCAAAATAACATTACCACCCGCGCAGCGTATCTTGCCGAGAAAGAGGCCAGAAGCCAGCAGAAAGGAACTTCACAACGGCAGCAGATGAAAACCACACAAGAAAAGCTGCGCGAAATCGCGAAAGGAGGCATAGCAGATGACGTATCAGCAGACGGCGGCGCTCCTGTCGCTGGCTATGAATTACTGGGATAACATTTGCAGCAAAACGAACGCCGAGGAAACTGCGAAAGCTTGGGCGGCATCGCTTTCTGATATTCCCTACAATGCCGCGCTGAAAGCTGTGCAGGAGCTTTCCAAAACGCACCGATTCAAGCCAACTGTAAGCGAGGTGCGGGAAGCTGCTGTCAAATACAGCGCATACAACGTATCCGATAACTGGTCTATGCGCCTTGCATGGGACAGATACAAAGAGCTTGGTATCCCGCTGCCAAAGTGGTTTTCCGCTGGCGTGGTGCAGCTTGGCGATAACGCACCAGAAAGCTACAAGCTGGCGATATTGGAAAACTGCGATAGAGAAAGAATTTCATGTTGAGGTGAAAAATATGCTGAATGTTGTTGCAATCATGGGTCGCCTTGCGCGTGACCCGGAGCTTCGCCAGACTACGACGGGCAAGAATGTTGCGTCGTTCCGCATCGCCTGTGATCGCGGACGCCGTGACGCCAACGGCCAGAGCCAGGCAGACTGGCTGGACGTTGTTGCATGGGACAGGACGGCAGAGTTCGTCTGCAAGTATTTCCAGAAAGGCTCCCTGATTGCCATTGATGGCCGCTTGCAGAGCCGCAGCTATCAGGACAAGAACGGCCAGAACCGCACAGCCGTTGAAATCGTGGCCCAGAACGCGAATTTCTGCGGCAGTAAGGAAAGTACCAGCCCCGCCTCGCAGAACGCCGCACAACGCACGCAGGGTGAACCTGATGCAGCACCGCCCGCCTATTCTCAGGGTCAAGCCGATGATTTTGCCCTCATTGAGGATGAAGGCGACCTGCCGTTCTGATTATGAAACGCTTTGAAATCATCACCTACTCCCGCTCTACCGGCGACATCACCCACTCCAAGCGCCTGTATTCCAAACGTTGGAACGCCGAAGCCGCCCTGCGCACCGCAGGTTACACCCAAAATCCCCGCCTGCTGGACATTTTGTACAGCGAGAAATTTTACGCGAAAGTAAAGGAGATAGCACCGTGAAAGTATTAGTTGCCTGTGAAGAATCGCAGACAGTCTGCAAGGCGTTCCGAGAACGCGGACATGAAGCGTACAGCTGTGACATCCAGGAACCGTCTGGAGGACACCCGGAATGGCATATTTTAGGTGATGCCCTGAAAGCAATCGATGGGGGGCAAATCGTAACGATGGACGGCAAGGCTCATGATGTAGGCAAGTGGGATTTGCTGATTGCACACCCGCCTTGCACCTATCTTAGCAATGTTGCAACGCGCAGCTTTTCCCTACGGTGTACCCCTCCAGAAAAAGTGGTTGCACGTTGGGAAGATAGGGCAAAAGGCGCTGTGTTTTTTATGCAATTCCTAACAGCAAACGCAGAACGAATTGCAATCGAAAACCCCGTCGGATTTATGAATACAGCATATCGCAAGCCAGACCAAACGGTTTCGCCGTATATGTTCGCAAAGTCCACAGATGATACGGAAAATTACGTCACAAAAGCAACGTCGTTATGGCTTGTCAACCTTCCTCTGCTGCACGGAACGGGTCTGCCAAAGCCAGACAACGCCGCAATGTTTGGTGTGACGCCGAGCGGAAAAGCAAGAACATGGGAAGACACTTTCAGCCGTTCGGCAAAAGTGAGGAGCAAAACATTCCCCGGCATCGCCGCCGCAATGGCAGAACAGTGGGGAAGTTTATGAGATGCAAGTACACCATTAGTCTTCCCCCCATCACAAAAAAGAAAAGCCCCCGCATCGGATACGTAGGCGCTCACTGCCCGGTATGCCATAAGGGCAAGTACGCAAAAGTTCTGCCAAGCGCAGCCTACTTGAAGTACGCAAGAGCTGCAAAGATGTATTTAAACCCGGCGCCAAAAAATCCGCTGGACGGCCGCTACAACGTCAAGTGCTTGTACTACATGCCTACACGCCGCAAGGTTGATAAAACAAACCTCGAAAGCGCCATCATGGATATTCTGGTTGATGCCAGGATTTTGAAGGACGACAACAGTAGCATTGTAGCAGCAACGGACGGCTCCCGCGTAATGTACGACAAAGAAAACCCTCGCACAGAAATTTTTATCGAAGAATTGGAAGTGTAACCCATGAAATGCTATGCCAAACGCCACGCGCTGGCCTCCGACGCCATGAACGATGCACAGCTCGTCACAAAGCAGCTGCTAGAGGAGCAGTCAGACCGCATCGCGGCACGCTGTTATAACGAGGTCTGGTGCGCCATGCTGCAAGCCAACCTGTCCCCCAGAACTATTGCCCACGTTCAGAAAGCCCTCGCCGAAGCTGTATTGCCTAAGCTCGATGGTATCTACACTCCGGAAAACAAAAAGCAGCTTGACAATGTGCAGAATGTCGCGGACGCCGATTTGTGGGTAAAAGCCTATTTGACCGACCACGGCGTGCAAGTCTGGGCGGCAAAGGAGAAAAGCAAATGATTTTTGTAACAAAGCCATGGATAAGTGTTAAAGACAGATTGCCTGACCCGTATGAAAAGGTTCTTGTGCGTTTAGACCATTGGGCTGGTGTGGACACTTATTTGGCATTTTACGACACGGAACGTGGTTGGTGTGATTGCGGTGGCTATTTCGATGATGGAACAAACAATGACGGAGAACCTCTCACCTACGAAACTGCAGGAGTAAATGTCACTCATTGGATGTCATTGCCAAAATTGCCGGAAGAGGAAGGATACTATGTGTAATTGGATAAGCGTTAAAGACAGGCTACCGGCTGAAAGGAAGAACACAAAATGAACGACGCACTTTTAAGCAGCAAAAAAATGGATTACTGCACACCGTAGGACTTTTTTGACAAGTTAAACGAGGAATTTCATTTCGTTCTGGATGCAGCGGCAACCGAGAAAAGCGCAAAGTGCAATCGGTTTTACACGCCGGAAACAGATGGTCTGAAAATGCCGTGGAGCGTTGAATCAGGAAGTGTGTTTTGCAATCCTCCATACGGCAGAATGATTGGTCTATGGGTGCGCAAAGCCTACGAAGAATCGCGGAGCGGAACAAAAATAGTCCTATTGATACCCGCGAGAACTGATACGTCATATTTCCACGATTATGTGTACGGAAAAGCTGAAATCCGTTTTCTGCGCGGAAGACTGCGTTTTGAGGACGATAACGGAAACAGGTATCCACCAGCGCCTTTTCCGTCTATGCTGGTTATATACAACGGAGAACATTATGCTTGAATTAAACAGGTGTTACAACATGGACAGAACTGCCGATCTACACCCCCCGGAGGTGACCCCATGACAAAACAGCAACTAGTTGATGAATACGCCCGCGAACATCTTTGCGCGACATGCGAGTGGAAGAATGACAATATTTGCACGCTGCCGCGCTGCATGAAACTGGAAGAGAGGAGATACAATGACCAGAGAAGAATTCAACCAAAAGAAAGTGTGGCTATGGAGATACCAACGCAGCAGGAATCATGAACGACAGCTGCGCCAGCAGATACAAAGCGAACGTGAACGGGCAACAGCGACCACTAAAGCATTATCCCCCGTGGTGGTGTCTGCTGGCGGGAAAAACAAAATCGAGGATGCCGTTTGCAGAATCATGGAGCGTCAGGAAGCTCTATACAAGCAGATTATTGAAACCGAAATGCAAAGGGAAGAAATCGAAACCGCAATAAACTCTGTTCAAGACCAAATGCAGCGGGACGTTCTGCGGGAGCGGTATATTGTCGGCACCCCGTATTGGTGGAAAATTGCGATAAATCTAAATATTTCCGAGCGATGGGCAAAGAAATTACACCGCGCTGCAATTGAAAATCTGTGCACTCCAGTTCACTTTTAACCTGCTATTATAGATATGCTGGATGATGTAGGAACGGGACAGCCTACGGCATAGCTAAAATCTCTTTTCTTTACCATTTCAATTCTCCTATTCATAGCTGGCAGCCGGGAAAGACCGGCATTTTATATGCTGCATAGCCGATTCTATCCACAAAGAATAAGGGCGCTGCGTTCCGAAGCAACGGCGCGGCAAAGGTGCAAGACCTATGTGCAGTACCAGAGGGCAGGGTCGCAACCTGTCTGTGTGAGCGGGCGCGGTATCCCTCACAAATGATGACAATGGTCGTGCAAACGGCAAGCCGCACATGCCCTTGTAGCTCAATGGCAAGAGCCTTGGTGTGCCGGTTCAAGTCCGGCTGAGGGCACATGCTGGGTCGCTCCCACCGGTGAAAGCCCGGCGCAGGAAACGCGATAGATAACCTGACACACCGGAAGAGCGACGGTGCACAGCCCACTACGAGAGGGCGCATACCCGATTGCACACCGATTTTGAAAGCGGAGAAGTTCGGGAACGTTTTGACGGTGACATCGAGAAAACCGTTCGGCATCTGCTTGTGTGGACTCCGTTACTGACGCAGTTACGCATCGCCGAAACCCATAACATCAAAGCAGAGACCGCGAATCCGCACGCGGGGATAAATGCAGCGGATGAAAAAAGCGTTGCGGATTTGCTCCCCGCAACGGGTGAGACCGGCACAGCATAAACCGGTAGGGTGGGAACGCGCTTCTCCTCCGGCGCAAAGGGGTTTTGGAGGATATAAGCCTACACAAATTGTGTGGGCTTTTTGTGTTGTAAGGCGAGGTGATAAAGTGGCATCAAGAAAAAATCCGGTGGGCGCACCACCTAAATACAGAAGCGTAAAGGCAATGCAAGAAAAGATTGATGCCTACTTTGAAGCCTGCAAAGGACAGACGTTCTTAGACGATAACGGCGAACCGATGCGAAATAAAAACGGCTATATCATCTATGACGATAAAAAGCCGCCTACTGTGACAGGGTTGGCGCTTGCACTTGGTTTTGCATCAAGGCAGGCGCTTTTGAATTACCAAAATAAACCAGAGTTCAATGACACGATTACGCGTGCAAAGACCCGTTGTGAACAGTACGCCGAAGAAAGACTGTATGACAAAGACGGCTCAGGCGGCGCACAGTTCAGCTTGCGGGCAAATTTCGGATGGCAGGATAAGCCGGAACAACAGCAGGATAGCGAGGTGCTAATCATAGATGACTTGTAAGCTATCTGGCGTTGTTTCCCCTTGCTTCGCAAAAGTCCACCGTGAAATCAAGGCAGGCAATGTAAAAGAGCTTGTCGCAAAGGGCGGGCGCGGCAGTACAAAATCCAGCTATATTAGCATAGAGCTTATTTTGCAGCTGCTAAAGCATCCGCAATGCCACGCGGCGGTTTTCCGCAAGGTCGGAAACACACTGCGGACGAGCGTTTATGCGCAAATCGTCTGGGCTATCAATGAGCTTGGATTGCACGACCATTTTCGCTGCACGGTTTCCCCTATGGAATGCACCTATTTGCCTACTGGGCAAAAGGTGCTTTTTTTCGGTATGGATGACCCAGGCAAGGTCAAATCGGTGAAGATGCCGTTTGGCTATATCGGGATTGCTTGGTTTGAGGAGCTAGACCAATTTGACGGCGCAGAGCAGATACGTAATGTTGAGCAGTCGTGCTTGCGTGGCGGTAACTGGTCAATTACATTCAAGAGTTTCAACCCGCCTGCAATGGCCCGCAACTGGGCGAACGGCTACGCTTTGCAGCCCCGCAAGGGAAAGCTAGTACATCATTCCACCTACAAAACAACGCCCGCAGAATGGCTCGGAGAGCGGTTTCTGGCCGATGCTGAATATTTGCAGCGCACAAACGAAACGGCCTACCGACACGAGTATCTGGGCGAGGTTGTCGGCAGCGGCACAGCGGTATTCGAAAACCTGAAAATTCAACCAATCACAGACGAGCAGTTGAAAACATTCGACAGAATCAAGCGCGGCGTAGACTGGGGCTGGTATCCAGACCCTTGGGCGTACAATGCAATGCACTATGACGCAGCGCGGCGCACGCTGTACATCTTCGATGAACTGACACGGCGTAGAACCAGCAACAGGGACACTGCGCAACTGCTGCTGGATAGAGGGCTGACGCGTGAGGACAAAGTATGTGCGGATAGCGCAGAGCCGAAATCTATTGCGGACTATAACAAGTACGGCGTAAAGACGTTCCCAGCCCGCAAGGGGCCGAAATCGGTTCGGTATGGCACAAAATGGTTGCAAATGCTGGAAGCTATTGTCATTGACCCTGAACGTTGCCCGGACACAGCAAAGGAATTTAGCGAGTATGAATACGAGCGGGGCGGCAAGACGGGAGAAGTGCTGGAAGGCTACCCGGATTTGAACAACCATCACATTGATGCGGTGCGGTACGCGATGGAAAGCACAGCGAACAAGGCGGGAGACACCGCCGAAACCAGATACAAGAGCATTTTCGTGTAAAGGCGGTGAGAAGACGTGAAAACATACCAAGATTTTGTAGCGGTTGGCGAAGACGAAAAGGCCCGCATGAGTTTCATACTGGGCGCAATCAATGAGTATAAGGCCGACCATAGCACACGCCTTGCAGCGAACGCAAACAAGTATTACCACGGAGAAAACCCTACAATCAACAAATACGAGAAAATCATTTACGACATGCAGGGCAAGGCGCACCGTGACATGTACACGGCAAATCACAAGATTGCAAGCAAGTTCTTTGGCTTGGCCGTAGACCAAGAAGTTTCGTATTTGCTGGGCAATGGCATTTCATTTCAGGAGCCGGAGACAAAAAAGGCGCTTGGTGCGACGTTTGACGAAGATATTATGGACGCTGCCCGCCATGCTTTGATTGACGGGCAGTCTTTCGTGTTCTGGAATCTCGACCATGTGCAGGTGTTCGCAGCAGAGGAATTTGTTCCTCTGTACGACGAGGAAGACGGCTCCATTAAAGCCGGAATCCGTTTCTGGCAGGTGGCAGACAATAAGCCACTGCGCGCCACGCTGTACGAGCTTGACGGTTACACAGAATATCTCAAGCCCAAAAGCGATGATATGGCGATTCTCAAGCCGAAACGCGCTTACAAGTTGAAGCTGCGCACCAGCGAGGCAGACGGCACAGAAATTTATGACGGTGAGAATTATCCCGGATTTCCCATTGTCCCGCTGAAAAACGGCGAGCAGGCCCACAGCGAACTACAGGGGCGACAGAATACCATTGACGCGCTCGACCTTGCCAGCAGCAACATGGTAAACAACGTTGACGAGGGCAACCTGATTTTCTGGGTGCTGACCAACTGCGGAGGCATGGACGAGCAGGACGATGCAAAGTTCATCGAGCGTCTTAAAACGACCCATGTCGCTCACGCTGACGGTGACGAGGGCGCAAAGGCCACGCCACAGAGCATCGAAGCTCCGTTCCAAGGCACGCAGGCGACTATTGATATGCTCACCAAAAAGCTATACGAGGACTTTCAGGCCTTTGATTCTGCGGCTGTCAGCGCTGGCAACCAAACTGCAACGGCTATCAAGGCCAGTTATGTGCCACTCGACCTGAAAACGGACAAGTTTGAAAGCTGCGTGACGCGCTGCATCAAGGGTATTTTGGCGGTTGCCGGGCTTGATGACGAGCCGACATATACGCGCAACCAAATCATCAACAAGCAGGAAGAGGCGCAGACGGTCTTGCTGGGTGCAGAATACTACGATGATGAATACATCACCAAAAAGCTGCTGACCATCCTTGGCGACGCAGACCAGTACGATGAATTGATGAATCGAAAGGCGGCAGAGGAGTTAGACCGCACGACCAACGGCGAGGAGTGACAAGATGTTGAATTTTGAAAACCTCGACAAAGCCAACTTTTTAGGAGTTGGAAAATACGATACGCCGATTATCCAGCCGGAACACATTGATGTGCGGCATCTGGAATGGATTCCGTTCAACTTTGCTAAAACCTGTACGGACTGCGCAACAAAAGGCGTTCACTTTTTCGTGGATGATTATCAATTCAAAAGGGTGTGGAATCAGCCGGACAAGTACATTCCGTTGCTTCAAAAATTTGGCGCTGTGTGTGCGCCTGATTTCTCAATGTATACAGATATGCCGCTTGCTATGCAGATATACAATCACTATCGCAAGCACTGGCTGGCGGCATACTGGCAGCAATGCGGGATTCACGTTGTGCCAACCCTGTGTTGGAGCAATGAACAAAGCTACGAGTGGTGTTTTGACGGCGAGCCACAACATTCGATTGTGGCGATTTCTAGCGTGGGAACGCAGAAAAGCAAGCAGAATCAAGCGCTGTTTGAAAAAGGCGTTCGGGCGGCATTGGCAAGGCTTGAACCCAGTGAGATTTTGTGGTATGGCAAATGCCATGAAGAATTTGACTGGAATGTCACGAGGATTCAGCCATATTATAAGCAAGTAAAAAGGAGATGTAAGAATGGGTGGTAGAGGTTCTGGAAGCGGCAGGGGCGGCAGTGGAACACCGCGCGGCGTTGTTGCGTTTGATATTGATATGGATGGGGCACGCGCTGGGTATGTTGTCAAAAACGGCAAAGTTTATAGCGAAAATGGTGATTCTATCAATTTATCAGCATCACAAATCATGCGAAACGCGCAAAATCTGGGATATGGCGTAAAAACATATAATAAAAAGCAATATGAAAAAAAACAAGAGGCCTATAGAGCTGATAGAAAAGCAACAAGCAACTTCTTAAATACAATGGATGCGCAGATGGGTGGAAACAAACGGGCTCAGAGAAAGGCAACAGCAAGTCGACGTGGAAGTAGACGTAAATGAAACCTGATTACGCCCACAAAATGACAGATGCCGAGCTTGCAAAGCTGGAACAGCGCATCGCAAAGCTGTACAAAAAAGCTGCTGACGAATTGACCGACACGGTGAAATCCTATTTTGAGCAGTTCGCCAAGCGTGATGCAGCCATGAAAGAAAAGCTCGATGCAGGCGAAATCACGGAGCAGCAATATAAGCAGTGGCGGCTTGCGCAGATTGGGCGCGGGAAGCGTTTTGCGGCGCTGCGGGACAAGGTGGCAGAAAGATACACCAACGCCAACGAAACGGCTGTGGCCTATGTCAATGACGCCACGCCTGGCATTTACAGCTTGAACCGCAATTACTCTGCTTACAAAATCGAGCAGGTTTCCGACAAAGCAGATTTTACGCTGTGGGATGAGCAGACAGTGAAACGTCTGATTGTGGAGCAGCCTGACTTGATGCCGTACTACCCGCCAAAGCGTGCATTGCAGCGTGGCATTGATTTGAAGTACGGCAAGCAGCAAATCACAGCCAGCGTCACAAGCTCCATTCTGCAAGGCAAGGGAATTGGCAAGATTGCGGATGACCTGCAAAGCCGTATGCGGGACATGAGCCGCGCAAGCGCTATCCGAACGGCCAGAACGGCGGTCACAGCAGCAGAGAACGCGGGACGGCTAGATACTTACCGTGCCGCACAAGACATGGGCATCAAGCTGAAAAAACAATGGGTGGCAACGTTAGACAACCGCACGCGGCATGCGCACGCGGTGGCAGACGGGCAAACGGTAGATGTGGAAAAGCCGTTTATTATTGATGGTTATAAGCTCATGAAGCCTGGCGATGAATCTGCGCCGGGATACCTAGTGTATAATTGCCGCTGCACAACAATAGCGGATTTGCCAGATGTGCCAAAATCGCGGCATGAGTTGCGGAGAGCGATAGACCCAGAAACAGGGAGAAGCGTACTTGTCCCATATATGAATTACACGCAATGGGATAGCTGGAAAGAAGCAGAAAACAGATATGCGTGGGAAACATATATGAAAAAAGGGCGTAATTTTTCATCCGACAAAAGACAATTTGCGGAATACCGCAAAGTTTTAGGCGATAAAGTGCCAGATTCAGTTTACAAGTTCCAAGATTTAAAGTATAATGATATTGAAATTTGGCACGCGTTAAAGACCTTAAAAAGGCAAACAATGTTTGTAGAAAAAGCGCAATGCGAAACGACGGAAAGAAAATTCAAAGAATATCTTTTGAAGCCCGGCGCAAAACATGCGAAAGAATTTTTCGACGTTGGATATGCAAAGGAAAACCCGATACAGCTACGATACGATATTGCAAAGCAATACGATGAGAGCAAAGTTCAAAATGTAATAGAGCTGGAAGATGGGAGCAAAAAGTATTCGATTCCCATGAAGTTGGGGATAACGGAGAAAAAGCAATTCTTGACTTGCTGGATAAAAGAACCCGGCAACGGAAAACCGAGAATTACAACAGCCTATAGAAAGGATGCAGACAAGTGATACGCGAATTTGATAAAGTAAAAGTAACTGCATCTGGAAAAATTGGTGTGGTGGTAGATATACGGGGCACGGACGTTTTGCGTTACCTTATCGAACTTGACGAAAACAATCAAATTATTGATTGCAGTGAAAACGAAATCGAAAAGTTAAAATGAAAATCACACTTGAAGACCACAGCGCCGAGGTGCTAGAAGCGCTTGATGCTGCTGTTGGAAGAGCGCTCGAAAAGTGCGGGCTTGTTGCTGAAGGGCACGCTAAAAAGCTATGCCCTGTTGACACTGGCAATCTGCGCAACAGCATTACACATATGGTAAACGACGGCGAAAAAGCTGCGTATATCGGCACAAACAGCGAGTATGCAGTTTATGTGGAGTGCGGCACGGGCGTTTATTACCCCGGCGGCAGACAAACACCGTGGACGTATCAAGACGAAAACGGCGATTGGCATCTGACCCACGGACAACGCGCTAAACCGTACATCAAGCCCGCTGTCGCAGACCATGTAGACCAGTACAAGAAAATAATTGAATCCGAGCTGAAAGGCAAATAAGCCTCTCGGCTCTTTTTATTGGGAGGAAAACACATGAAAAAGATTATTTATATCGCAATCGCAGTTATGGCCTCAGTTTTGCTTTTATGTGGCTGCTCCGAAGCCGATAGAGCAAACTCCAATATTTCTAAACAGGCCGATTACTTTGAGAGCGAACGAAAAATCACAGTATACAACGCCAGAACAGACAAGGTCATTATGGAAGCCGAGGGATATATGTCTATCTCCAACAATTCCAGCAACGAGCTTGTCTGCACTGTAAAGGTTGGCCCCGATACTTACAGGAAAAATTACATCTACCTAAACAGCTACACTATGTATGTTGTCGAAGACATTACAGGAACACACACAGACCCGTACCATTACAAGCTGTATTTCCACACAAATGTGCTGCCCAGCGTTGAAGTGAAACCGTAAAAGGCAAGTTTACCTAGCAACTACCGAGACTTTCTCGGCGGTTGCTATTTTTATACGCAAAAACAGCGAAGCACTGCTGTTTTGAATAAATAAAACTCAAATGGCGAAGAACCGCCACCGAAGAAAAGGAGAGAACCCCCATGGCAAAATTTACACGCGCTGAAATCCGTAAAATTATTGGCGAAAGCTGCACTGACGAAATTGAAAATCAGCTGGTGGCGCTCCATCTGGGCGTTGTTGACCCGCTGAAGGACGACGTCACGCGGTATAAAGCCGATGCAGAAAAGCTGCCGGGCGTCCAGAAGGAGTTGGACGACCTGAAAGCGCAGGGCGACGGCGGTTACAAGGCTAAGTATGAAGCAGAGCACAAGGCTTTCGGGGACTACAAGGCCAACGTAGACGCTGAAAAAACAACGGCTGCCAAAGAAAAGGCACTGTCAGACGTCCTGCTGAAAATCGGCATTTCTGAAAAACGGATTTCCTCTGTCGCACGCCTTGCAAAGGGAGACGGCCTGCTGGACAAGCTGGAACTGGACGATAAAGGCGCTATCAAAGACGCTGCTGAGCTTGAAAAGAGCCTCAAGACCGATTATGGCGAGTACATCACCAAGAGCAGCACCAAAGGCGCAGACACGTCTACTCCCCCTGCCAACAATGGCGGCAAGGCCCTGACGCGGGAGGACATCTACAAGACGGACGATAAGGGTCGTTATGTACTGTCCACCTCCGAGCGGCAGGCGGCGCTTGTGAACCTCATGCAAAACGAATCTGACGATTAACAGAAAGGAGCCAAAATATGGCTGCAAAAACTAACCTGACTACCGCCGCCCAGATTACTGTCAACGCCCGCGAGGTTGACTTCGTCACCCGCTTTGGCAAGAACTGGGACGCGCTGCGCACCATCATGGGCATTATGCGCCCCATCCGCAAGGCCCCCGGCACGAAGCTGGTCTCCTATGAGGCCACTGTTGACGGCACTCTGGCTGGCGGTACGTCCGTTGCCGAAGGCGATGAGATTCCGCTGACCAAGATGAAGGTCGCGCCCAAAACCTACGGAGACATTGAGATTGCCAAGTATGCTAAGAGCGTGTCCGTTGAGGCTGTCGCCAAGTACGGCGCAGACGTTGCCGTTGAAAAGACCGACGAGGCGTTCCTTGTCGCCCTGCAGAACAAGGTTCTGGGAGACTTCTACACCTTCCTGAACACTGGCTCTCTGGCTGTAGCTGCTACCACTTGGCAGCAGGGTCTTGCTCTGGCAAAGGGCAACGTGCTGGACAAGTTCGCCAGCATGGACCGTGATGTCACCGAGGTTGTCGGCTTTGCCAACATTCTGGACTTCTACGGCTATCTGGGCGACAAGGAAATCACCACGCAGACCGCCTTCGGCCTGACCTATGTCCAGAATTTCATGGGTTATTCCACCCTGTTCCTGCTGCCCGAAAAGTACATTGCAAAGAACAAGGTCATTGCCGTCCCTGTGGAGAACATCGACCTGTACTACATCGACCCCGCCGACAGCGATTTCGCCAAGCTGGGCCTGAACTATACCGTCGAGGGCGAAACCAACCTGATTGGCGTGCATGTTGACGGCGACTACAGCCGCGCAACTGGCGATATGTACGCTCTTATGGGCATGAAGCTGTGGGCTGAGTACCTGGACGGTATCGCCGTTGCCACCATTACGCCCGCAGAAACCCGGAGCGCAAAAACTGTTAAGGCAGCACAGTAAAAAAGAGGGAGTGCAATGCTTGAGGAATTGATGAGGGAGTGCCGGAACTGGTTTGTCACACAGAATGGCGTCCATCTGGGCGAGTTCAGCATCAAGGGCGGGAGCATTGCGCTCCCTTTTTTGCGTGCCGGACAGTATTTCCGCATTATGGGCAGCGTTCTGAACGATGGTGTGTATCAATACGGCAATTGCTCGTTGAGGGATGAAACGTTTGATGGCGCTGTCTGGGCCATGGCCGTTCCTGCCGAATTTCTGCGCCTTGAAGAAGAAATCAAGGCGTGGCGCACGCAGTACGAGAACGCCGCAAACAGCCCATTCCAGAGTGAGAGCTTTGCGGGGTATAGTTACACCAAATCGAGCGCAAACGGCAATTCTGGCGGCTCTGTGGCGGGCTGGCAGGGTGTGTTTGCGTCCCGGCTGAACAAATGGAGAAAGCTATGAGCCTTTTAGATGATTTTTCGCACAGCTGCATCATTATGGACAAGCGGACAAAGCCTGACGGTGAGGGCGGCTATGCTACCGAGTGGAGAGAGGGCGCAGAGTTTGCGAATTACGTTGCACTCGACAGCAGCCTTGAAGCACGGCAGGCCGAAGCGCAGGGTGTGACCAGCGTGTATACCGGCATTGTGCGGAAAGATGTGCCCATCGAGTATGGCAGCGTGTACAAGGACGTTACTACCGGGGCATATTTCCGGGTTACGAGCCGCCCGGAAGAAAAGCAAGCCCCTGCAAGCGCTTCCCCGATGCTGCAAAACCTAAAAAGTTTTACGGCTGAACGATTGCGGGAGGGATTGCCTACATGACAAAGGGCGCTGCATTACAGCAGTTTTTCGGACGGTTTATGACCGCATACCCTAGCAACGCCGTGCCGGATGACGCTGTACTCCCATACCTGACCTATGATGCAGTGATGGATACTTGGGCAAATTCTGTATCAATCACAGTAAATATGTGGTTTCATACCACATCCGAAGCTGTGCCAAACGCAAAGGCGCAAGAGCTTTTGACGGCTCTTACACAAGGCGACCCGACTTTGCCGTGCGATGATGGAATTATTTGGCTCAAACCCGGCTCCCCGTTCTGCCAATCGCTAGCAGATGACACAGACAAAAACCTAAAACGGCGGTACATCAACGTGACCGCCGAATTTTTATGCCTAAATTGAGGTGAAAGCATGAAATTTACTCGTATTCCTGAATCTGCGTTTAAGGAACTGGTCTTGAACGCGGGTTATCTTGCAACTACGTTTGACCCGGCTGCCGGTACTGCGCCGGAAGAAAGTGCGCTGCTGGGCGCCACGACTGGCGGCATCAACTTTACGGCTGTGCCAAGCTTTACCGACTTCGGCGAGGACATCGACAACTGTCCCAAGAACATGAAAGAGCTGAAGCAGATTGAATCCTGGGAAGTCAAGTGCAGTGGCACTTATGTTTCGGCATCGGCAGAAAATGCCAAAAGCATGCTTGGCGCTGCGGATGTTACGACTACTTCCAAGGTTTCCAAAATCACGCCGCGCAATGATTTGAAAGACAGCGACTTTACCGATTTGTGGCTGCTGTGCGATTACTCTGACAAGCACGGCACTACGAACGGCGGTTTCTGCGCCATCCACATGCTGAATGCGCTGTCCACCGGCGGTTTCAGTTTGAAGACGGGTGACAAGGAAAAAGGCCAGATGAGCTTTGAATACACGGCGAACTACTCCATTACAGCGCAGGACACTGTGCCGTGCGAGGTGTATATCAAGGCCGGAGAGGATGAAGCATAATGCGAATTTTTTCTGAACTTAGCACTGACGAAGCGCTGGAAGTCGTTTTGCAAATCGCGCAGCCCATCACAAACCTGATTGATGATGAAGCGCTTGTGAAAGAAATGCAGAAAGCGATGCCGAAGGGCGAAACGACCCGTATTGCAATGCAGCGTTTTGGCCTTGCGAAAATTGTTAAGCTGCTGAACATTGCGTTGAAGCAGCACCGCGAGGATGTGTACGCAATTCTTGCTCCGTTCAACGGCCTGACGGTGGAAGAAATCGGCAAGCAGAATTTCCTTATCACCTGCAAACAAGTTTACGACCTTGTGAACGATAAAGGTTTTGTTGATTTTTTCAAATCGTATCTCGGTGGCGGGCAGAACAAGTAATCCCTGTACTGCTGAAAATGCCGAAACTGAGCGCAAAGGCGCTTGTGTCGGCGCTGCCTTACGCTTTAAAAGCTGATTTTGAGGAACAGCTGTACAAGGTGTACATGACTAATAGTGCGTGGAGCCTTGTGGTAGCGGTGACAGGCGTAAAGGACAGGCCAGCGAGATATATTGACATTATCCACCCGCCAAAAGTGGATATGCGGACACCAGAACAGGTGCAGGCGGATTTCAAAGACTTTGCGGCGCGGCATGGATTGAAATCAAAAGAACGGAAGGAGGTGAGCGAGTAAGTGGACGTATTTGACCTTTTTGCAAAAATTTCGCTGGATTCCAGCGAATACGAGAAAGGCTTGAAAAATGCGAAAAGCAGCGCAAGCGGATTAACGGGACTGTTCGGAAAGGTTGGTTCAGCCGCTTCAACAGTTGGAAAAGGCATCTTTAACGTTGCTACAAACGTTGCGAAAGTATCCGTTGCCGCTACCACAGCGGGCGCGGCGGCAGTATCGGCGCTTACAACGCTTGCTGTAAACAGTTATGCAGACTATGAACAGCTTGTAGGCGGCGTTGAAACGCTGTATAAAACTAGCGCCGATAAAGTTCAGCAGTATGCAGCCGATGCGTACAAAACGGCTGGGCTTTCGGCAAACGAGTACATGAACACGGCAACTACATTTGCAGCAGCGCTTGTGTCTAGTCTGGGGGGCGATACGGAACAGGCGGCAGAGCTTGCCAATACTGCCATTGGTGACATGTCCGACAATGCCAACAAAATGGGCACGGCGATGTCTTCTATCCAAGATGCGTATAACGGTTTTGCCAAGCAAAATTATACGATAAATCTAATGTCCGCTGCATAAGTGATTATGCAGTGAGCGTGCGTGAACCTACCACGGGTGTGCAACTGAAAAGGCGGCAGGAAATGGCTGCATGAGACAGTTGTGCTAACAGGGGAAACCTAAACTGTTTATGGCTTTTACAGCATGGTTATCCTGTGCCAAACTATGCTATATCAAAGTTACACTTGCAAAGCAGGTGAAATTGTGATATAATACAAAGTATAGAAGGTCAAACGACTATCGGTTCGTCACCGAGTACAACGCCTATTGGTACGGAGTTGGAAGTGCGCACCAACTTTTTTTGAAAGGATTAAAAGCCGTGGAGATTTGGAAACAGATTCCCGATTTACCGGGATACTCAGTCAGCAATAAGGGCAGAGTTAAGAAAGATAGCACCGGACAAATAATGGTGCTTAGCAAAAATGGTGGATATTGCAGGATTACAATATCTAAGCATGTACACCGTCTTGTTGCTGATGCTTTTCTTGAAAAACCAGAGAACAAAGAAAAGTGCTGGGTTGACCACATAGACGGGAATCGCTCAAACAATGACGTTTCTAATTTAAGATGGGTGACGCCTTCTGAAAACGCACTGTCGTATGGGTATCATTCCAGAATTAAAAATAAGAAACGTCCGGTAAGGGCAACACATCTCGACGGCAGGACAATCCTATTTGAATCCAGACAAGCGGCGGCTGAATACTTTCACTGTTCTGACAGTGAAATTAAGTACAACAGTCGATACCGCAAGAGAAATAAAAAAGGCTGGATTTTTGAAAAAGTTGAAGATATAGTCTAATCCCTTAAAAGCCATGTGCGGAAACGCGCGTGGCTTTTTATAATACCGGGAAACCGGGGGTAACAAAATGGTTAGACAACTTGAAGCTCGGCTATGGCGGCACAAAACAGGAAATGCAGCGTCTACTTGATGACGCAAACAAGCTGAACGCTGCGCAGGGAAACTATACCAAATACAGCATTGACAGCTATGCGGACGTTGTAAGCGCGATTCATGATGTCCAAAACGCAATGGGTATTACTGGTACGACCGCCAAAGAAGCATCAACAACGATTCAGGGGAGTGTAAATGCTACAAAATCCGCATGGTCAAACCTTGTAACTGGAATTGCCGATGATAATGCCAATTTTGAGCAGCTTATCAGCAACTTTGTGGATAGCGCAACTACAGCGGCAAGTAACATCCTTCCCCGAATAGAAGTCGCCCTGAACGGCGTTGCTAAGCTGATAGAGAGCCTTGTCCCTCCCATCATGGCAGAGCTGCCGAGCTTGATTGAAACCGTTCTGCCGCAGCTGGCACAGTCTGCCGTGAACATCGTGCAGACGCTTGTTACGGGAATCAGCACCAACGCGGCGCAGCTTATTGATTCGGCAATTCAGATTATAACCGTGCTGGGAAACGGCATCTATCAAATGCTGCCAACCGTTGCACAATCTGCATTGCAAATCGTCTTGACGCTGGTTTCAAAGCTAAATGAGAACTTGCCGCAGATGCTCGACACTGCCGGACAAATGCTGATTGCGTTTGTAGAGGGCGTTTCGGAACACTTGCCGGACATTATGCTTGCCGCTGCATCTATTGTGGAAACCCTGCTGACCTACTTTATAGAGCATTTGCCTGACATTGTAGAAGGCGCAATGCAGATGGGCAACGCGGTCATTGATGGCATTATTGACGGCATCTCGGCAGCTTGGGACAGCCTTGTCAGCTGGTTTAATGGTTTGTGGGACAACCTGTTCGGAAACCGCTCTGTTAATGTTGATGTCAACAGTAGTGGCACAGATGGCAGTCACGCAGGTGGCCTTGATTACGTACCGTATAACAACTATGTTGCCAACCTGCATCGCGGCGAGATGGTGCTTACAAGCGAAGAGGCGACGCAATACCGTAAAGGCAACGAAAACGCGGCTGGCGGTATGACGTTTAACATCAATATTAACGGCATTCAGTTTTCCGATGTGAATTCTATGGCACATGCGCTAGCAAATCAGATTTCGTATGAGCTTCAGGCGCAAAGCAACAGAAAGGCGGCTGTATATGCTTAATGGATTTTGGTTGGACGGCATTTGTAGCCTTGATGTTGGGATTCGGTTGCAAAGTGGAATTACTTTCGGCCAACCGACACCCAGGGTTACATCCACGACCATTTCTGGCCGCAGTGGAGATTTGACTGAATGGGATGGAAGCTATGGTAATGTTAGTGCAGCTGCGAAATGCTTTGCGCTGACGGACACTGATGTAAGCGACACTTTGCCAACGATTGCAGCTTTTCTGCGTGGAACTACTTTTAGCTATCGCAGGCTTGAAACAGAGGAAGAACCAAATGTGTACAGAATGGCGCGGGTAGTTAATTTCCCAGAAACTGATATCCGGGCAAACCACCTTGCGCCATTTACCATTTCGTTGGATTGCAAACCACAGAAATACTTAAAAGACGGCGAAAATGCTGTTGAAGTCAAAAGCGGTGATTCTCTGTACAATCCAACTGTATTCCCTTCCCTTCCGCTTATCGCACTAACCATTACTAGCGATGCCAAATTACAAGTTGGGGGCACACAAATAAGTGTTACAGGTTACACCGGGCCGATGTATCTAGACTGCGAAATGATGGACGCTTATAAAGAAGCGATAAACTTAAATAAATATGTAACTGCGCCTGAATTTCCCACTCTGGGGGCAGGAGCTACACAAATCAGTTGGAGCGGCGGCATTAGCAAGTGCGAAATCACACCTAGATGGTGGACGTTGTAGGAGGTGTAAATCATTAGCTATCCGAGATATTATGACGGCACGACGGGGCTTAAGGGCAACGGCGTGGGGGTGCTGCGGGATGCTGTGCGCTGCACCGTGACAGAGGAGCGCAACGGCGCGTTTGAACTGGAAATGGTCTATCCCATCACCGGGCAGTATTACAGCAGCCTGGCGCTGCGCGGGCTGATTCTGGCAAAGCCGAACCCCTACGGCGACGCGCAGTATTTCCGAATTTATAAAATCAGCCGCCCCATCAATGGACAGGTGACGGTCAACGCGCAGCACATCAGCTACGATTTGAGCGGCATCCCGGTGGGACCGTGTAAGGCGTTGAACGCAGTCGACGCCTTGCAGCAGCTCAAAAGCCATGCGGCGATAAGCTGTGATTACACATTCTGGACGGACATCCAGACCGTGGCAGACTTTGCCGTGGCCGTGCCCGGCAGTCTGCGCAGTCTGCTGGGCGGCGTGGAGGGCAGCGTGCTGGATGTGTACGGCGGCGAATATGAGTGGGATAATACAACCGTCAAGCTGCACAGCCAGCGCGGCACCGACCGCGGCGTGACGATCCGCTACGGAAAGAACCTGACCGACCTGACCCAGGAAGAAAGCTGCGCCGAGGTCTATACCGGCGTCTACCCCTATTGGGTGGACAGCGACGGCAACGTGACCCAGATCACCGGCAACCCGGTGGTCAACGTGCCGGACGGCCAGTATGACTTTGTGCGGGTGCTGACGCTGGACGTGAGCCAGGATATAAAAGAGCAGCCCACAGCCGCCCAGCTGCGGCAGGCCGCGCTGGATTATATCGCCGCAAACAAGGTGGGCGTGCCGAAGGTAAGCCTGACATTAAGCTTTGCCCAGCTGGAACAGACCGCCGAATACGCCGACAAGGCCCTGCTGGAGCGGGTGTGTTTGTGCGATACCGTTCATGTGCAGTTTGCAAAGCTGGGCGTGAGCGCAGATGCGAGCTGCATCAAAACGGTCTATGACGTGCTGCTGGAACGTTACGACAGCGTGGAGCTGGGAGACGCACGCAGCAATCTGGCCAACACTGTGGCCGACATGGGCAAGACCGTACAGAGCACCGTGAACAAGACGCGCAGCGACCTGGAACGGGCCATTGACCGCGCTACACAGCTTATCACCGGCAATCTGGGCGGCTATGTGGTGCTGCACAGCTCCACCGGCGCGGACGAGCCGGACGAAATCCTTGTAATGGACAAGCCGGAAATTGAAAAGGCTACCAAGGTCTGGCGGTGGAATCTGGCCGGTTGGGGTTACAGCAGCAGCGGCTACGGCGGGCCGTACCGTCTGGCCGCCACGATGGACGGTGCAATCAACGCCGATTTCATCACGACCGGGACTATGAGTGCGAATCTTATCCGGGGCGGCGTGCTGCAGTCCACCAACGGAAAGTTTGTGTCCAATTTGGACACGGGCGTCACGACTTTTAACGGCGGACTGGTTGTGAATAGCGACAACTTTAAGATCGGCTCGGACGGGTCTGTGGACATCACCGGAAAATTCACTTCGACGGTGTCGGAGAGCAAGTGCGTCATCGACAACGCCAAAATTGAAATGTACCGCAAGACTAACGACGGAAACTGGCACATGGGCGCGTTTATGTCTACATGGGGCAGCAACAACGCCGTGGGCCGCTTGGTGCTGTACGGCCCGGCGGCCAGCAACCCCAACAATATGATCGCTAACGTCACAATGGCTGGCCAGTATGAGGGCGGCGCTATCGCGATCAGCGACGCAGGCGGCAACGTGAAGGTGCAGCTGGGCGTGGACGGCGCGGGCAACGGCTATGTGCTGGTCAACGGCAGAATGATACAGTGAGGTGTTTTTAAATGGCGGTAGCCAATTACAGCCCACCCGCAGAAGCGCTTATCAAGGCGACGCGGGCGGATTTTGACCGGCGTGACGTTGTGCTGCCGGTGCATCTTGTACAGTACGACGATACGCTCCCGGTGCTGGCCGTGGCCCTGTACAAGGGCGGGCAGCCCTGGACACTGCCCACTGGCGCGGATGTCAACCTGCGGATGGATAAAAAAGACGGGCACTATGTCTACAACCCCGCGCTGGGCGTGAGCAGCGACCGCAGCACAGTTTATATGGCCGTGACTGCCCAGATGACGACCGGCTGCGGCACGTTCGCCCCAGTGGTAGAGGTGCTGGCGGGCGGTGGTGTGGCCGGTATGGCCGCCCTGCGGCTGGACATCGACAGGAACCCGGTGCAGGATGGGATGCTTGAAAGTACGGATGAATATAAGACCGTGCAGGTGCTGGCCGCTGAGGTGGCCGCCAACGCCAAAATCGTGCGGGATAATGAGGCGGGCATCCAGGATGTGCACGAGAACATCGAGGCCATCAAGGCCGCGCCTGCCAACGCCACGGCCGCTGCGGCCAGTGCCAAGGAGGCCCGCAGCTGGGCCGTGGGCGATACAGCATCCCGCCCAGGCGAGGGTATGGACAACGCCAAATACTACGCCGCGCTGGCCCAGCAGGTCAGCCAGGGCGCGGTAGGCTGGTACCCGAACTACGAGGCGCTGTACGCGGCCCACGATACCGGCTACGACGGAAACTGGGCCATTATAGGCGATACCGATACCATCTGGGTGTGGGACAGCGACACGGGTGTCTGGAAGGACACTGGTGAAAGCAGTAAGTTTGCGAATTACTACGACAAGACTCAAATTGACGCAAATTTCTACGACAAGACTCAAATTGACGCAAATTTCTACGACAAGACCAAAATCGACGCAAAACTGCCCAAGCCGGTGACGGTTACGGTGGCAGCCAGCGCCTGGACCACCGGTGATTACACAGTGTCCTGGGACGACGGCAGCACGAGCAGCTACACCGCCTGCGCTTCCGTGACTGTTGCCGGTGTGACGGCAGACAGCCGGATTGCTGTAAGTGACCGCACGAGAGTGACGGATGCGGTGCGGATGGTAGCCGCGCTGGAACCCGGAGCCGGGGTGGTTAAGTTTTATGCGAACAGCGCACTGACGAGTGCGGCGGTGTTTGTTTTGGAGGTGAGCCAATGAGTGGAGCAGCGAATGGTCGTGCGTCAAGCGAAGCATCGCATAAGGAGGTATTGTGCAATATGACGAATAAACGATATTTTGCAGGGGGGCACTCTAAGCCCCGGATTGCCGAAAGGCGGTGTGGAACATGATCGTGCAAAATATGGCCGCTCTATGTCCGTACAGGATCGGCGATTACTTGCAGACAGAGAACCCCACGAACCCTGCCATCAGCTGGCCCGGCACAAGCTGGGTTCAGGTGCAGGGCCGCATGCTGATGGGGGACAGCGATACCTACCCCGTGGGCAGCGAGGGCGGCGAAGCACAGCATATGCTCACTGTGTCAGAGATGCCGTCCCATCAGCATCAGCTCCACGGATGGGCGATCAGCATGGCATCCAGCGCATCAACGCAATATGCACCAACTCATCCCTACGACAAGTACGACAACACAGGACTTACGACCCGTCCAGTGGGTGGAGGTAAGCCCCACAACAACCTTCCCCCTTACCGGTCGGTGCATATCTGGCGTCGGACAGCTTGATTCCCGAGATGGGGTGCGTGGCATGATCTGCGCAAACCCCGACAGTCAGGTATCGGCGGCATGGAGTGCGGGCGATACATGGACGGTAAACGGCAAGGCTGTACCGGCGTACTGCGGCGCGGATGCGGCGGACGGTGACTGTGTGGCTGCCGGGCGCTGGATCACGTTTGTATACGACGGCACGCGGCTGGATTTTAACGGCGGCGGTGGATTAAGCGCATCCAAGCTGGCACAGGCCACCGCCGCAGATACTGATGTGCTGACCGGAAAGAAATACTACGCAGGCGGTAAAACCATCAAAGAAGGAAAAATGCCGAACCGAGGCAGCTGGGGGGCAACGCTCTCCCCCGGAGGTGTGGCAACCATCCCCTCCGGATTCCACGATGGGAGCGGGCAAGTCACCGCTGTGAGTCTGAAAACGGTGACAATCACCATGTACACTTCACATGGTGACTGGACATACACGTTGCCCAGCGGCACATTGGTCGGCGTTTCTAACATAGCCGCTTCTGGAGATAGTCCCGAAATAGCAAGTCTAACAATTTTGGGTAACACCGTGCGCGTTACATGGAGCGACAACGGAGTGATCAACCGCCAGATTACATTGATTTACTACTAGAGGAGAGGCAAGACAATGAGAGAGTCAATCGTAATCAACGCCGAGAAACTGTTGTAATGTTAAGGAGGTAGGGCATGGTACATACTTTGAGGCTTGACAACTACTCCCCCACCCCGCGAAAGCTGGTGCTGGGGACTAATTCCAGCTTTGGCACGGAGAGTATCAAGATTGAGCGCGGGGCCGGGTGGGACGGGCTGAATCTCACCGCAACGTGGCACATCCCCGGGCGGGAAGAGCCGCTGCGCGTGGCCCTGCTGGATGGGGATGCCATGGACGTGCCGCCCGAGGTGACGAAGGAGGCCAAGGATGGCGTGCTTGTGCTGGCCGGGCTGGCCCCCGGCGTGCAGCGGGCGAGTTGTAACGTGGAGTATCTTATCCTTGAGCAAGCGGGCGTATACGGCGGCGCGGATGCAGAGCCAACGCCCGAGCTGGCGGCGCAGGTGCTGGAAGCAACTATGCAAGCTAAAGCAAACGCAAATAAAGCTCAACAGGCGGCGGAAAATGCGGCGGCAGATGCTGCCAAGGCCGGGCCGTATGCAGAGGCCGCGCTTACTGCCAAAGAAGCGGCAGAGGCGGCCAGCGATGATGCGCAGGCTGCGGCACAGGCGGCCAAGGACAGCGCCGATGCGGCCAATGGAAGTGCAGATGACGCTGCGAACAGCGCTTCCGCCGCTTCGGAAAGCAGCACGGCGGCGGGGATGGCTAAGGCGGGCGCTGAAAAAAGTGCGAATGCCGCTGGGGGGAGCGCGACGGCAGCTAATGAGGCGGCCGGGAAAAGCGCTGCTAGCGCTGCTGCGGCAGAGAAAAGCAGGCAGGCTGCCAGTAAAAGCGAAGAGGGAGCCGCGGACAGCGCCGACGCCGCGGCGGCCAGTGCAACGCAGGCGGGCCAGAGCGCTACTGCTGCCGCTGCATCGGCCAAGGCCGCCGCGTCTGCCGTGAGTGCAACGTTCTACGGCGTGGAGTTTACCGGCAGCACGTCGGCAGGTACGCGCACCGGCGCTGCCGCTGATTTTGTGTTTACCCCCGGAACCGATACCGTGGCCGGGCAGAATGATTTTGACGGCATCTATCCTTGGGCAGGCATGAGGCGATGCTGCTGCACCCTCAACGCGGACGGCACGGTCACGGTCAACGCCTACAAGGGCCAGCCCGGTTACATTGAGGATGGCACGAACGGCGAGGTGCTGGTTGAGGTGCCGCTCTTCTATGTTTCCGGCATGCTAGATGTCAACCCGCGCGTGTCGGCGGTGCCGATGCCGGGCTTCCGCGCACCGCGCAAGTTCCAGAACGCGGACGGCTCTATCAAGCAAAAGTGCTACCTGCCCGCCTTCCCCGGCAGCATCGGTGCGGACGGCAAGCTGCACAGCATCGCGGGCGTTGTCAGCACCTGCAACAAGACGATCTTGCAGTTCTTGGCTGCGGCACGGCTTTGGGGCGAGATATACTGCATCAACACGAGCGCCGACTTTGAGGTGCTGGCCTACCTGATGATCGTTGTGTATGGTACGCGGAACGTGCAGAGCAAGATATGCGGCGTCACTTACCTATACGCCACCGACATCGCCGTGACCGGCGCTCTGACTGACGAGGCCGCCGTTATCGTCGCCAAGGGTCAGCTGGAGACCGGCATGATCATCTCAATCGGCACCGGCAACGTGAACGAGAGCGTAGCAACTCGGCGCATCGTGACGGCCATTGAGGACATTGAGGGAGATACTGCCAATGTCAAGGCCGTGTTTAACGGCGAGGCTGTCACGACCACGACTGACCACAAAATCTGGCGCATCATGCAGTCTACCGGCACGGCCAACAGCGTTATCTCCACCTGCGGCAGCCCCGTAAGCAACACGGACGGCAGGCACAGCTTTGTGTTCTATGGATGTGAAAATCCGCTGTACGGCAACCAGTGGCGCTTTGAGTGCGACTGGAAGCTGATCGACGGCGTGCCCTACTACTGCGACGATCCAACCAAGTACCAGTGGAGCAGCGCAGACGACTACACCAAGCTGGACGGCCTGGTACTGCCCGACAATGGCTGGGCCAAAAATCTTCAGGCCGATGAACGGTTCCCGTGGCTGCAATTCATAAAGGAAGTCGGTGGCAGCAGCGAAACCTATCTCGCGGACTATTTCTGGGGCGATAAGAGCGACACCCGTATCGTACTGCGCGGTGCGGAATCCTACAGCGGTGACAACGCGGGCGTGTTCTGCACTCCCACCAACGGCGTCGTTTCGCGGTTGGGGTGGAACTGCTCGGCTGACCTCTCCATTCCAGGTTAAACTGTGGCGTCTGCGGAATTAGACAACTCAAACACGCCGACACACATCGTCTCCTCGTGAAATGTGTGGACGGTGTTGTTAGCGACAAGAAAATACGAAAGGTGGTACAAAATGGTTAGAGCAGAATGCAATGAGAAGCGCCCTCGCTTTGAGACAGAGCCCCTTGGCAATGGCCTGACGCTGGTGCGCTTGTATGAGGATGAGCAGAAGATTACCCGCGAGGCTGTGTCCAGCATTGACACGCCTTGGAGCGTCTACAGCTACACCACATACGAGATGCGCACACAGCTGCCTAGCGCCGCGCTGGAGACGGCCCCCGACCAGTGGGCCGAGATCATCAAGCAGGCCGACTACGATGCCGCAGCGGCCACTGTGCGCGCGCAGCGGGACAAGCTGATCGCCGCGACCGACTGGACCGTGCTGGGCGACGCAAAGACGGTCAAGGCGGACTGGAAAACCTACCGGCAGGCCCTGCGCGATGTGCCTGAGCAGGCGGGCTTCCCCTACGCGGTGGTGTGGCCGACGCCGCCGGTGGAAGGATGACGGATGAGTACGAACGGCTTGTAATGGACACAGACGAATGATAGGAAGTGATACCATGATTTTTAGCGGGAAAAATCTCGTGAAGTACCCGTACAGCTGCTACGGTTACACGCGCGGCGGCGGCAAGATTTGGCACGGCGGCATTGATGTCTGCGGGTTGGATGACGACAAAATCCGCATGCCCGGCTACAACGGCAAGAGCATTGCAGGAACCGTTGTTACAGCCCGCATCGTGACGAACAAGCGCAACAAGACATGGGAATGGGGCTATTATATCTGCGTGAAGCTGAACGCAAACCAGACCCCGGACGCAGTGAATTACCTGTATTTTTGCCACTGCTCCAAGTTGCTTGCAAGCGTAGGGCAGAAAGTAAAGACTGGCGATGTGCTGGCGGTTGTCGGACAGACTGGCAACGCCGCAGGCACATGGACGCACTGCCACTTTGAAGTGCGAGCCACTGCCACGAGCAAGGGCCTTGACCCGACTGCGTATGCAGGCATACCCAACAAGGCGGGCACATACGGTGGCCAGCCTGTGCAGCCCAGCGGCGAGGAAGTGCTGATTGATGTGTCTCACCATCAGGGCACCATCGACTGGGCAAAAGTTCCCTACCGCGCCATTGTTCGCATCGGTTATCGCGGCTACGGCAGCGGAAAGCTGATGAAGGACGAGCAATACGATGCCAACCTTGCAGGGGCGAAAACAAGCGGAAAGCTGTTCGGCTTTTACTTCTTCTCGCAGGCCATCACGGTGGACGAAGCCCGCGAGGAGGCAGACTTCTGCGCAAGCCTTGCCCCGACCAGCTACCCGCTGTTTTTTGATGCCGAGTGGAGCCACGAGACGCACGATGGCCGCGCCGACAACCTGACGAGAGACCAGCGCACGGCAATCGCAATGGCGTTCTGTGAGAGAGCCAAAGCGCACGGATTCACGGCGGGCATTTACACCTTCACGGCGTTCGCAAGCGCAAACATTGACTACGCCTACCTGTGCGAGGATTACATCGGCTGGCTGGCTGACACGCGCACAAACTACGACAAGAAATTGCCGCGCTACATCCACCAATACGGGCAGGCCGCGAAGGGCAGCGTGCCGGGCATCGCTGCCGTTGTTGATTTGAATCATCTTGTCAAAGCACTGCCCGCGGTGGACAAGCCCGCAAGCAAGCTGCAAGTAATCACCATCGGGCCGGTGAGCCAGGGGGATGCGGATGCAATTTATCTGCTGTGCAAGGGACGCGGCCTGACGGATGCTGGGCTGTATAAAAGCGAATGGGCCTGACGCCCGGAACGGAAGTGAAGAATGACAGATTGGGATATCGTCAAGGACATTGTTGTACTTATCGGGCTGATTGTCACGGTCACAACGCCGCTTTTGAAACTGACTACCAGTATCACGCAGTTGAAGGCGCTGCTGGACAGTGTGGTAAAGCAGGTGCAGGATAACGACAGGAGCAACAGTGCGAACCATAAACGGTTGTGGGAGCACAACGAAGAGCAAGACGAGATTTTGCAAAACCATGAAACACGAATTCATGATTTAGAGAAAGGAGCTAAACTATGAACATCGACTACATGAACTACATCAAGCCTGAACTGCTGGTACTGATTCCGGCGCTGATTTTCGTCGGGTACTGCCTTAAAACCAGCACGGCTGTGGCGGACAAGCTCATCCCGGCGGTGCTGGCCGCAGTGGGCGTTGTGCTGGCCGCGCTGTACGTTTTGGCGACGTCGCCCATCGGCGACGGGCAGGACGCGGCCATGGCGGTTTTCACAGCTATCATTCAAGGCGTGCTGTGCGCGGCGGGGGCGGTCTACGCCAACCAGTGCGTGAAGCAGAGCGCGAAAGATAAATAATCCACTGCGTGCGCCGGTTTAATTTCTGTGTTGACCTGGCGACGTATAACAGAATTTGCTTTTTGCTGACCGACGATGAGCGGGCGGTGCTGGATTACAGGCGGCGCGGCCTGGGCAACGCAGAGATCGCTGCGGAAATGAACTGCAGCGAACGCACGGTCAATCGGTTGGTGCGGGCAGTCGTGGATAAAATCAGGAAGATATAAAACAGCGGTCGTGCTGGGCGTTTGCCCGGTACGACCGCTGTTTTTTTTTATTCTGCTTTTATAAAAAATACGATGCCGGAGGAGTAGTAGACCTGGAAGCAACCCTCGACCGTTTCGGCGACTGTGCTGCCACAATCGTAGTCGTAGATGTTGAATCTACCGGAAATCAACGTGAAGTAGGTGAGGGGTGCGGTGTCTATCTCGCCATCGTTATAGATGCAGAACGCGGAGTCACCGTCGCCTGCGCCGGTGGGAATCAGAACGGAGAAGGAATCATTTGCGATTTTGACCGCGCCCGCGTCGCTGATGGTGTCGCAGCGGCGGCCGCTGGTCAGCTGCCACAGGTCCGGCGGCGGGGGTGCTGCAAGGCGGTTGTCCGTGTAGGGTTCGTCTTCGTCAATGAGCCAGTCACGACCGACGCGGCGGGCTGTTTTGAAGCCGCCGCGCAGGGCCTTTTGGCGGACGGTGACTGGGCTGCGGTTGTGGCGGGCGGCGTATTCGGTAATTGTGATTTCCATGGGGGCCTCCTTAATTAAAGTTCGATGTTGACGTCCACGGTGATTTCTACGCCTACCGGGTTGCCGGCCTTTACAAAGGCAGAGCTGGCGGAGCGGGGCAGGATGTGGATGCTAAGGAGCGTTATGGTCTCATCAGACTGGATCAGTTCGCCGTCCTCGTCAAGCTCATCCTCTCGGTTGTAGTCGACGTAGTACTCCCAGCGACACAGGGCGTCATCCTGGCCAGTGACCCACTGCTTTCCGTTGTCCATGGCGGCGCTGGAAATTGCCTCGCGGATTTCATCGATAACATCGTTGCTGTTGACGGAAGTATTGGTGGCGGCGTAGATGGCATTAGAAATAGTGGCCATTTTATTTTCCTCCTGTTGTGTGTGGTTGCTTATCTCTTACTGTGTCTATATTATACATCTCTAGCGATGTAATGTCAAGCGTTTTTGCAAAGATTTTTTAGAATTTTCTGCAAAAGATGGCGTAAAGTCGGCGTATATGTGGCGCACGCGAAATTGTGTAAAATATTACAATAAATATAGAGGATAAAGCCATGTACAGAGAATTAAACCTGAATCCAGAAAAAAAGCGCGTCGGCGATTGCACCGTCAGAGCCATTGCAGCCGCAACGCATCAAGAGTGGGAGGCTGCATATGCGGCGCTGGTGTTGGCAGGATTTGAACTGCATGATATGCCGTCTGCAAACTATGTCTGGGGCAGCTATCTGCGGCGGTGCGGGTGGAACCGTTCGGCAATTCCGAACAGCTGCCCGGATTGTTACACAGTGGCGCAGTTTGCAAAAGACCACCCGGACGGCACGTATATTTTGGCAATGGCTACGCATGTTGTGTGCGTGCAAAATGGGAACTGGCTGGATACATGGGACAGCGGCGACGAGACGCCACTGTATTATTGGCAGAAAGGATGATTGACTATGGCGTTTGGCGTACCGTATCAGCCCGGATTTGCGCCGGGATATTACCCGATGGGGCAGCCCACTGCAATGCCTGACCAGCTTGCACAGCTTCGACAGGCAGCGTATCCGCAGCAGCAACAGACTGCACAGCAGACTGCGCCTATTATTTGGGTGCAGGGAGAAGAAGCGGCAAAAAGTTACCTTTGTGCGCCAGGGAACAGCGTACTTTTGATGGATAGCGAGAAAAGCTCGTTTTATATCAAAACAGTGGACGCAAGCGGGATGCCGCAGCCGTTGCGCATCTTCGATTATGCAGAGCGCACAGCGGCACAGAAACAGCCCACACAGACCGTGCAAGCACAAGCCGGAGAGTTTGTCACCCGTGCAGAGTTTGAAGCGCTTGCGGCCCGATTTGACGCGCTGGCGGCAGATAAACCGCTGACAAAGAAAAAGGAGAGCGAAAATGCCAAATCCACTGTTTAATGCTTTAGGCGGTAACAGACTGCCTGCACCGATGGGACAATTTCAGCAGATGATGCAGCAGTTTCAGCAGTTCCGGGCAAATTTTCAGGGAGACCCGAAGCAAGAAGTTCAAAAGCTGCTGCAATCTGGCAAAATGAGCCAGCAGCAGCTAAACCAGCTGCAAGCAATGGCGCAGCAGTTCCAGAGCTTTTTAAAATAGGTTCAACCCGTGCGCACGGTGAACAATACATTCAACTTTTGAAAGGAGTTAAACATGAGTCTTTCTTCGGACGGCACTGTTATGACAATGCCTGTTCAGCCCGCGAATACGGGCAATGGCAACGGCTGGGGCTTTGGCGGCGATGGTGCGTGGTGGATTATTATTCTCTTCCTCTTCGTTTTCTGCGGCTGGGGCGGCAACTGGGGCAACAACGGCTTTGGCGGCAACGGCAGCACCGGCGCAGTTGATGGATACATCCTCACCAGTGATTTTGCCAACGTTGAGCGCAAAATCGACGTCGTGAACAACGGCCTGTGCGATGGCTTCTATGCTCAGGCACAGCTTGTCAACGGTGTGCAGAACGCTATGCAGCAGGGCTTTATGTCGGCTGAAATCAGCCGCGCAAACCAGCAGGCCGCATTTATGCAGCAGCTAAATGCCATGCAGATGCAGCAGGCGAATTGCTGCTGCGAGACCCGCGAGGCTATCCAGGGCGTAAACTACAACCTTGCTACGCAGGCTTGCGACACGCGCCAGACTATCCAGAACGGCACTCGGGACATCATCGAAAACCAGAACGCGAACGCCCGCGCTGTGCTTGACGCACTGACGGCGCAGCGCATTGAGGCTAAAGATGCCAAGATTGCCGAGCAGAACCAGCAGCTTTTTGCCGCACAGCTTGCCGCAAGTCAGGCTGCGCAGAATGAAACGCTGAAAGCCTATATGAGCGGGCAGCTTGCTTACTACAACCCCCGCCCTGTTCCGGCTTTCCCCGTCCCTGCTCCGTATCAGTATGGGAATTGCGGCACCTGCAACGGCTGCGGATGCTAAAAATGAATACGGCAACTTGTCGGAACATCTGACATGTTCGGCCCCGTGCCGATAGTGCAAAATGTGGCGGGGCAATCGTCCCGCCACTATCTTTTTTTGAAAGGAATGATTTTATGGCTGAATTTACAAACGCCAATACCGTGAGCGTAGCAGCAGGCCAGAACGTGCCTCTGACGGAAACGGCAGTAGCGGGTAAGGGCTGTGTCGTACACAGAGAGGGCGCCGGTATTGTTACGCTGCGCGGCATTACAAACCAGTGCAAAGCCCGTTTCAAAGTGGGATTTGGTGCAAACATTGCTATCCCTACCGGCGGCACAGTGGGAGCTATTACGGCTGCGCTTGCCATCAACGGTGAACCGCTGAACAGTGCGACTGCAATCGTGACACCGGCAGCAGTAGAAAACTATTTTAATATTTACGTCACGGCTTTTGTCGAAGTTCCGCGCGGCTGCTGCCTGACCGTTGCCGCCGAAAATACAAGCACACAAACCGTTTTGTTTGCAAACGCAAACTTTGTGGTCGAGAGAGTGAGCTGAAAGGAGTAAACCATGAGTAAAAGAGTTTTGTATGACTTGAAAGACATGCTGTGCGCAGAACTGGACGAAATCGGAAAGAAGGGTGAAATGTCTGCCGGTGACTTGGAAACTGTTCACAAGCTGACTGACACTATCAAAAACATCGACAAAATTGTCATGCTGGAAGATGACGGTTACAGCCGCGATGAAGATTACAGCCGCGATGGTGATTGGAGCGCCAACATGCGCGGCAATTATGGACGCGGCAGCAGCTATGCGCGGCGCGGTTCGCATTATGTGCGCGGGCACTACAGCATGGACGATGGGCGCGATTCTCTGATTTCCCGCATGGAAGATATTATGCGCGGGGCTGACAGCAAAGACAGGGAAGTCATCCAGCGCTGCATTGACACGATGCGAAACGGTTAAAGTGAGGTGTAAGGGCTATGGTTGACGTGCGAGAGATTGACGGCGCTATAGCCGAAATCGAAAACAGCGAACTCACCATGACCAGAGTTAAAAATTTGGCTGCGCTTTATGTTGTGAAAAATCAGCGTCTTGCAGATGCGTCCCATTCTCCGCAGAAAGCAGAACTGCGAGAGCCTGTGCGCTACTACGAAGCGGCAGAGCCGTCTACAAGGGGTGCTATTGGCAGCAGTGACTTTTTACGGGCTGTGTCAAATGTAAACCTTACGGATGCGATGAGCGTGCTGGATGAGCTTATGTCGGCTTTATATGTGGCGAACCCTAAAGTTTATAATGGCGTAATGCGGAAATTGGAGCGTTTACAGGATGAGTGAATTTTTGGAAATTGTAAAAAAGACCGATACCGGGCGAGTGTGGCGTGTGCTGGATGAGTTTATGGATGCGCTGAAAGAAGTGAGGCCGGATGTGTATAATGATTTGGTACACAGTTTGCAGAGAAAATAGGTAAGTGTGTACTAAAACGTGTACTTGAAAAGGAAAATGCCGTAGATTTAAACGAATCTACGGCATTTGTTGTGGTCGAGGTGACAGGACTCGAACCTGCGGCCTCGTGGTCCCAAACCACGCGCGCTACCAACTGCGCAACACCTCGTTCTTATAACTTATCCATTATAATACACAAGCGGTGCGGGCGTCAAGTCCCGGCGCGGCAAAAATCATACAGCCAGGCGGAGCAGCCCCAGCACCAGCAGGTGCGCGGGGTAGAAGGCATAGAAGAACCACTTGTAAAACGTGCGCCCGCGGGCGGCGCGCCGGCCATTGTACAGGTACAGGATCACAAACGCGGAGACAAGGATCGGCACAGCGCAGCCGACGGCCTCCCACACCTGCCCGCTGCCCAGCCCGGCCATGCCGCCGTAGAGCAGCGCCGCCGCGCCGAACGCGGCTTTCTGCCGCGTTCGGTTCCCCCCGGCCCAGGCAAACAGCAGCGTGAACACCGGGGCCAGCAGCGCCCAGTCACAGAACAGCGATGCGCAGATCAGCAGCACGATGCAGACGCTGCGCAGCACGCGGTCTTGAATCTTCTCCTGCACCAGCAGCACCAGAAAGCAGAGCAGCAGCGTGAACAGCATGTTGAACTGCACAAACCCGGCGATGCCGTTTGCCGGAAAGGCCAGCTGATACGGTAGCTGCGCCAGCACGGCAAACCCCAGCAGCCGCCCGGCGTAGCGGCGTTTGGAGCGGGTGCAGCCGTAGCCTTCGACGAGAAAAAAGCACATCGTCACGGCGGTAAAGTAGCCGATGCAGAGACACAGATTTGTCAGCGGCTGCCCGGCGGGCAGAAAGACGTTCGCAATGTGGTTGATAAGCATGGTGAGCATGGCAACCATCTTGATGGAATCACGGGACATGGTAAAAACCCCTTTCGTATTCATTGTAAAGTACGAGGGAGCGGGCGTCAAGATTGCAGCGGCACGGCAACATTTTTGCGGCCCGCTCTTTCTTTTGCCCTGTGCCTGCGCTATAATGAAGTACAGGAAAGCTATAGGGCTGCCGTAAGGTGTTCTGCGCGGGGATTTAGGGCTTTTCCCTGTGCCGGTCATTTGCTGTGTGCTGGTGTTTGTGATCGAGCTGTTTGTGTGAGGTACTATGATTGACGCAATAAAAATCCGCGGTGCGCGGGTACACAACCTGAAAAACATCGACGTCGATGTCCCCTTAAACAAAATCGTCGGCATTGCGGGCGTGTCCGGGTCGGGCAAATCGTCGCTGGCACTCGGCGTGCTGTATGCCGAGGGCTCGCGCCGCTACCTTGACGCGCTGTCCACCTACACCCGCCGCCGCATGACCCAGGCCGCCAAGGCACAGGTGGATGAGGTGCTTTACGTCCCCGCCGCGCTGGCGCTGCACCAGCGGCCCGGTGTGCCGGGCATCCGCAGCACCTTCGGCACGGGTACCGAGCTGCTGAACAGTCTGCGGCTCATGTTCTCCCGCCTGGCCAGCCACCGCTGCCCCAACGGCCATTACGTGCCGCCAACGCTGAACGTCGCCGCCGAGCAGCCGATTTATTGCCCGGAATGCGGCGCACTTGTGCGTGCGCCGTCGGCGGAGGAGCTGGCCTTCAACAGCCAAGGCGCCTGCCGCACCTGCGACGGCACGGGCCTGGTCCGCACCGTGGACCGTGCCACGCTTGTGCCTGACGAGAGCATCAGCATTGACGACGGGGCCGTCGCGCCGTGGAACAGCCTGATGTGGTCGCTCATGACCGACGTCTGCCGCGCCATGGGCGTGCGCACCAATGTGCCGTTCCGTGAACTGACCGACAGGGAGAGAGACATCGTTTTCAACGGCCCGGCGGAGAAAAAGCATATCTTCTACAAAGCCAAAAGCACGCCTGAGGCCGGGGAACTGGACTTTACCTATTACAATGCGGTCTACACGGTGGAGAACGCCCTGGCCAAGGTCAAGGACGAGAAGGGCATGAAGCGGGTGGAAAAATTCCTGCGCGTGGATACCTGCCCGGACTGCCGCGGCTCGCGCCTGTCAGAGGCCGCCCGTGCGCCGCGGCTGCGGGGCATCGGGCTGGATGAGGCGTGCAGGATGACGCTGACAGCACTCTGCGGCTGGGTGGACGGCGTGCCCGCCAGTCTGCCGCCCGAGATGCGCCCCATGGCCGAGAGCATCTGCGCCTCGTTCCGCGAGACCGCACGTCGGCTGCTGGATCTGGGGCTCGGCTACCTGACGCTGGACCGCGCGTCGTCAACGCTTTCCACCGGTGAGCGCCAGCGGATGCAGCTGGCCCGCGCCGTGCGCAACCGCACCACGGGCGTTTTGTACGTGCTGGACGAGCCGTCCATCGGGCTGCACCCCTCCAACATCGTCGGCTTGAACGGCGTCATGCACGACCTGATCGCCGACGGCAACTCGGTGGTGCTCGTTGATCACGACACACAGGTGCTGGCGGAGTCGGACTGGCTCATCGAGATGGGCCCCGAGGCCGGTGCGGGCGGCGGGCACGTCATTGCCGAGGGCACGGTGGCCGACCTGGCCGGGAACCCGGCGTCCCAAATCGGCCCGTTTCTGGGCGGGCAGGGGAGCGCTGCGCCCCGGAACCGCCCGGCGGCGGAGCTGTTTGCCGAGGGGCGCATCCATCTTTCGACGGACGCCATCCATACGGTCAAGCCGCTGGAGGTGGACATTCCCAAGGGGCGGCTGACCGTTGTCACGGGTGTGTCCGGCTCCGGCAAGACGACGCTGATTCTGGAAAGCCTTGTCCCGGCGCTGGCGGCGCAGACGGCGGGCAAGCCGCTGCCGCCCCACGTAAGGGCCGTCGAGGCCGACGGCATCGCGCAGGTAAAGCTCATCGATGCAACGCCGATTGGCATCAACGTGCGCTCCACCGTGGCGACCTACGCCAATGTACACGATGAGCTGCGCAAGGTCTTTGCCCGCACGCCCGATGCCAAACGGCTGGGCTACAAGGCGGGCGATTTCTCCTACAACACAGGCAAGCTGCGCTGCCCGGTCTGTGACGGTACCGGTGTCATCAGTCTGGACGTGCAGTTTTTGCCCGATGTGGAAATTCCCTGTACCGGGTGCAGTGGCTCCCGCTACAGCCGCGACGCCGACGCCGTGCGGCACGTGAACAGGCACGGCGGGACCTGCACGCTGCCGCAGCTCATGGACATGGACATCAACACGGCGCTGACCGTCTGTACAGACTTGAAATTGGTGACACAGCGCTTAAAAGTGCTGCAGGATCTGGGCCTTGGCTACCTGACGCTGGGCGAGGAAACGCCGAGCCTGTCCGGCGGCGAGGCACAGCGGCTGAAGCTGGCCAGCGAGATGGGCAGGGCCCAGCATGACACAGTGTTTGTCTTTGACGAGCCGACCATCGGCCTGCACCCGCTGGACGTGCGCACGCTGCTGGGCGTATTCCGAACCCTGATCGAAAACGGCGCGACGGTCATCGTCATTGAGCATGACCTCGACGTCATCCGCAGCGCGGACTATCTCATCGACATGGGACCCGGCGGCGGTGAGGAGGGCGGACGTGTCGTCGCCTGCGGAACCCCCGCCGAGGTGAAGCGGAACCCGGAGAGCAGGACGGGAAAATTTATTTGAAACGTATCATGCCTTCCCCCTTGGGGGAAGGTGGCCGTAGGCCGGATGAGGGGCGAGCTTGCCGTGATTGCCCGTAAAAGGGTTGCTGCGCAAACTCGCCCCTCATCAGTCACCTTCGGTGACAGCTTCCCCCGAGGGGGAAGCCTTTTTTGTTTTGTACATCCTGCACAAAAACTACCCTTCATTTTTGGTGAGCGAAAATGACCGAAACTGATTGATTTTGACGAACAATCTGCTATAATAAAGCTACAGTCAATCAGAAACATCCACAAAACACCAAAATCGGTCAAGCAAAGACCGGGAAAGGAGCAAACCCCTATGTTAGCCGAGGAACGCTTTGCCCTGATCCTGAACCTGCTGGCGGAAAAACGCACCGCCACCGTGCAGGAGTTGTGCGAGGCACTTAACGCCAGTGAATCCACGATCCGCCGCGACCTGACCGAGCTGGCGCGGCAGGGCCGTTTGAATAAGGTCCACGGCGGTGCGACCCTGCCGGACGGCCAGTTTTTGGCCGATGAGCCGACGATGGCCGCCAAGGAGGCGCTTGCCGTCGGGCAGAAGCGCAGCATCGCGCAGGCCGCGGCAGACCTGATCCGGGCGGAGGATTTCATCTACATCGACGCCGGTACGACCACGCTGGCCATGGCCCGGGCGCTGAGCGGCCCCGCGCTGGAGGCCCACTACGTCACCAACGGCATCGCCCACGCGCGGCTGCTGGCACAAAAAAGCTGCCACGTCTGCGTGCCGGGCGGTCTGCTGCGCCCCCGGACAGAGGCCATCATCGGTGCGGCGGCCATCACGGCGCTGCAGCAGTTCAATTTCACCAAGGCGTTCATCGGGGCCAACGGCGTGGCGCTGAACGTCGGATTCACAACGCCCGACCCGGAGGAGGCCGCCGTCAAGGCCGTTGCCGTCCGCCGCGCGCGGGAGACCTGGTATCTGGTGGATGACAGCAAATTCGGCCGGGTCTATCCGGCCGTCATCGGGGAGATTTACAGCGGCGCGATCCTGACGAACCGCTGTCCTGACCCAAAATACAGACAGCTGACACTGGTAAAGGAGACAGAGCAATGATCTACACAGTGACATTCAACCCGGCCATTGACTACGTTGTGCGGCTGGACCGTGAGCTGCAGGTGGGCGACGTCAACCGCGCCAGGGGCGAGGACTGCGTGCTGGGCGGCAAGGGCATCAATGTGTCCGGCGTGCTGGCCCAGCTCGGGTGCGAGAGCGTCGCCCTCGGCTTTGTGGCGGGCGAGACCGGCGCCTGGCTGGAGCGCGGCCTGGCTGCGCAGGGCCTGAAAACCGATTTCGTCCACCTCGACCACGGTATGACCCGCATCAACGTCAAGATCAAGGCCGGGCAGGAGACAGAGCTCAACGGCGCGGGCCCCGACATCCCGGAAGCCGCCATGAAGGCGCTGGAGAAAAAGCTCGACGCCCTGCAAAAGGATGACATTCTGGTGCTGGCGGGCAGCATTCCGGCCAGCCTGGCCCAGACGACCTATGAGCGGCTGCTGGCCCGGCTGGAGGGCCGCGGCATCCGCGCCGTGGTCGATGCCACGCGCGATTTGCTCGTGAACGTGCTGCCCTACAAGCCGTTCCTCATCAAGCCGAACAACCACGAGCTGAGCGAGATCACGGGCGTCAGGCTGACGAATGATAAGGAAATTGCCGCTGCTGCCCACATGATGCAGGACAAGGGCGCGCGCAATGTGCTGGTCAGCATGGCGGGCGACGGTGCGCTGCTGCTGGATGAGCACGGCACGGTCTACCGCATCGGCTGCCCCAGGGGCAAGGTCGTCAACAGTGTCGGCGCAGGCGACAGCATGGTGGCCGGTTTTGTGGCCGGTTACCAGCAGAGCGGCGGCGATTATGAGGCCGCTCTCCGCCTGGGCACCGCCTGCGGCAGCGCCACCGCGTTCAGCCTGGGTCTGGCGACGAAGGCGGATATTGACGCACTGCTGGCAACGATGTGACGCGGCGCTGTAACGAAGGATGCCTGCATCGACCCCTGCAAAAAACGGCAGCCGCCCCGCAGCCTTCCCAACAGCACCCATTTACCGTAAAGCAGCGGGCCGAGCATGCCCGGCCCCTGCAAAGATAGTACTTAAATGAAGAAGGAGAACTGTCCTATGCGTATCACGGAACTGTTCACCGCGCAGTCCATCGCGCTGGATGTCGCTGCCCCGGATCAGGCCGCCATCCTTGACAAGCTCGTTGATCTGCAGGCGACCCACGGCAATATCACCGATAAGGACGCCTACAAAAAGGCCCTCTACGCCCGCGAGGCCGAGGCATCCACCTACGTGGACAACGGCATCACGGTGCCCCACGCCCGCACAGCCTGCGTGACCCGCCCCAGCCTGGCGGCGCTGCGGCTGAGCACCCCGGTCCAGTACAACGCCGATGACGACGGCAAAACCGACCTGCTGTTTGCGATTGCCGCGCCGGAGAATGGCAGCCTGCACATTGACATGCTGGCCCGTATGATGCAGATGCTGATGAACGATGACTTCGTCGAAAAGCTGCGCGCCGCCAAGACGCCCACCGAATTTCTCGACGCCATCGACGCCCAGGAGGATGCCCAATTTGGCGAGGAGAGCTTCACCCAACAGGAAATCCCCCGGAACGGCTACCGTGTGCTGGCCGTCACGGCCTGCCCCAACGGCATTGCCCACACCTACATGGCCGCTGAGGCCCTGACCAAGATGGGCGACAAGCTTGGTCTGCCAACCAAGGTCGAGACGAACGGCTCCGATGGAGCCAAGAATGTGCTGACCCCCGAGGAGATCGCCGCCTGTGACGGCATCATCATTGCGGCGGATAAGAACGTCGAGACCGCCCGCTTCGACGGCAAGCCGGTGCTGTTTGCCCGCGTGGACGATGGCATCCACAAGCCGGAGGAGCTGATCAAGAAAATTGCCCACGGTGAAACTCCCATCTACCACGCCGAGGCCGGGGCCAAGACCCGGCAGGCCGCGGGCGGCGCAAGCGACAGCTTTGGCCACAGCCTGTACAAGCACCTGATGAACGGTGTATCGCACATGCTGCCCTTCGTCGTGGGCGGCGGCATCATGATCGCGCTGGCCTTCCTGCTGGACGATTACACGATTGACCCGTCCAACTTCGGCATGAACACGCCGGTGGCGGCGTTCTTCAAGACCGTTGGCAGTGCGGCGTTCGGTTATATGCTGCCGATCCTCGCAGGCTTTATCGCCATGTCTATTGCGGACCGTCCGGGTCTGGCCGTCGGCTTTGCGGGCGGCGTGCTGGCCATGAACGGTACGAACTTTGCCGCCCTTGCCCACGGTGAGACCACCGGCATCTCCGGCGGCTTCCTGGCGGCGCTGTTGGCGGGCTTTGCCGCGGGCTACATCGTGCAGTTCCTCAAGAAGATCACCGAGAAGCTGCCTGCCAGCCTCAACGGCATCCGCCCGATGCTGATCTATCCGCTGGGCGGCATCCTCATTATGGGTGCGGTCATGTGCGGCATCAACCCGGTTATGGGCATCATCAACACGGCAATGACCGACTGGCTGAACGCCATGGGCGGCACGTCCAAGGTCCTGCTGGGCGCAATCGTTGCCGGCATGATGAGCATTGATATGGGCGGCCCCTTCAACAAGGCGGCCTACGTCTTTGGCACGGCGGCGCTGGCCTCCGGCAACTACGGGGTTATGGCCGCGGTCATGGTCGGCGGCATGGTGCCCCCGATTGCGATTGCCCTGTCTACGACCTTTTGCCCCAAAAAGTGGAGCCCCGACGAGCGCCGCAACGGCATCGTGAACTACGTTATGGGCCTCTGCTTTGTCACCGAGGGCGCGATCCCGTATGCTGCCGCTGACCCGCTGCGCGTCCTGCCCAGCTGCATCATCGGCTCCGCACTGGCCGGTTCGCTCTCCATGGTGTTCGGCTGCGCCCTGCGCGCACCCCACGGCGGTATCTTCGTATTCCCGGTGGTTGACCACGCACTGCTCTACGTAGTTGCCCTGATCGTCGGCAGCGTCGTCGGCGCTGTGATCCTGAGCCTGCTCAAGAAGGAGTACGTCGAGGAATAAATAAGAAAACGGTACAAGGCCGCTCCCGTGCGATGGGGGCGGCCTTGCCGTCTGTTTGGAACCATGGTATAATGACAAAAAACACAAAAGGAGACGTTTCATGCAGGTCGTGTTTTCCCCGGGTGCTGAGATAAAATTTGAGGGCGCAAATAACTTTCGTGAGCTGGGCGGCTACCGCGCGGCGGATGGGCGGCAGGTAAAATACGGTCTGCTCTACCGCGGCGGCAACCTTGATCTGCTGAAAAGCGAGGCCGACCACGCACGGCTGGCGTCGCTGGGCCTGCGGGAAATATTGGACCTGCGCAGTGCAGGGGAGAGCGCTGCGCACCCCGATCCGGCGGTCCCGGGGGCGCACTACCAGCGCGTCTGCGGTATGCGCAACGTCGATGGCACCGAGATGGACTTTTCCGGTCAGGGCATCGAGCGCCTGCGGCAGGAAAAGGAAGCCTTTGAGCGCAGTGTGGGCCGCCCGGTGCACGACTTTGAGTGGTTCAGCGCTCTGTACCGGGAGATGCCGTTCCGCAATCCGGCCTACCACGCGCTGTTTGCCCTGTTGGAGGGCCGCCGCGTGCCGGTGCTGTTCCACTGCTCCTGCGGCAAGGACCGCACAGGCATCGGGGCCATGCTGATCCTGCTGGCGCTGGGCGTCTCCCGCGCGGACGCGCTGGCCGATTACATGCTGACCAATGTCTACCGCCGCGAAATCATTGAGCGATTCCTGGCGGATAAGCCCGCCGCCGAGCGCGATCTGCTGCTGCCCGTCGAGGGCGTCAGCGAGCCGATGGGCGCAGGAGCCATCGACGAAATTTTGCGGCGCTACCCGAGCTACGAGGCGTACTTTGCCGATGAATTCGGCCTTGACGCCGCAAGGCTGAAGGCGCTGCGGGATTTTTATCTGGAATAACTGGAATAAAAACAACCGCTCCCTTGCCGGAAAATGGCAGGGGAGCGGTTGTGATTTGCAGGGAAAATCAGCCAAGGCTGATGCCCATGGCGCGGGCGACGTTCAGCATGTCGCAGTCGCCGGGCACGCCGCGGGTCTTGCCGGCGATGTCGGCCAGCGGGTTGGCGGTCACATGGCGGTTGACCATGGCGACGGTCACGCCGTAGTGCTCGTCCGCCACAAGACCGGCAGCGTAGGAGCCGAACTGGGTGGCCAGCACGCGGTCATAGGCGCTGGGGCTGCCGCCGCGCTGCATGTGGCCGGGCACGCAGATGCGGGTCTCGGCACCGGTCATCTCCTCGATCTGCTTCGCAATGCGGGCTGTGGCGGTGGTGTAACCGGCCTCGGCGCGCTTGGCGGTCCACTCCTTGCGCTTCATCTTGGCCTCCTCGGTGGAGAAGGCACCCTCGGCCACGGCCAAAATCGAGAAGTTCTTGCCCGCCTTGGCGCGGTTCTCGACAGCAGCGGCGACCTTCTTGATGTCGTAGGGCAGCTCCGGCAGCAGGATGATGTCCGCGCCGCCCGCAATGCCGGAGTACAGCGTCAGCCAGCCGGCTTTGTTGCCCATGATCTCAATGCACATGACGCGGCTGTGGCTGCCCGCGGTGGTGTGGATGCGGTCAATGACCTCGGTGGCGATGTCCACAGCAGTGTGGAAGCCGAACGTCACGTCGGTGCCGTAGATGTCGTTGTCGATGGTCTTGGGCAGACCGATGATGTTCAGGCCCTCCTGGCTGAGCAGGTTCGCGGTCTTGTGGGTGCCGTTGCCGCCCAGGCAGAGCAGGCAGTCCAGCTTGGCGGCGCGGTAGTTTTTCTTCATCGCGGCAACCTTGTCGACCTTGTCCTCCTCGACCACGCGCATTTTTTTGAACGGGGTGCGCTTGGTGCCCAGAATGGTGCCGCCCACGGTCAGAATGCCGGAGAACTCGTCCGGGGACATCTCCCGGAAGTTGCCGTTGATCAGGCCGTCGTAGCCGTTCATGATGCCGACAATCTCGACCTTATCGCCCATGCGGTGGTACAACGCCTTGGCCACGCCGCGCAGGGTAGCGTTCAGGCCGGGGCAGTCGCCGCCGGAAGTCAGGATACCAACACGAATCGCCATTGTAAAAACCTCCCGTTGCTTATATATTCTACTATATATAAATGTACGCTAACCGCAAAAGGATGTCAAGTATAGTTTTTGCACGATGCTGCGAGCAGAACAAACTTTTTTGAAAAAATCTCAAAAAAATTCAAAAAAAGGCTTGCAATTTGGAAACACCTTTGCTATAATAACATACGTCGCCGGGTGACACGGCAGACACAAAACAAAATATGGGAGCTTTCCCGAGTGGCCAATGGGGACAGACTGTAAATCTGCTGCTTAATGCTTCGGTGGTTCGAATCCACCAGCTCCCACCAAAAAGGACCCGCAACTTAGGTTGCGGGTCCTTTTTTGTGCTGGAGCTGGTAGGATTCGAACAGGTCGGCCGTCCGCAAACGGCAAAAAACAGTCCTGCGGACTGTTTTTTAGACCGCGGCTTGCGAATCCACCAGCTCCCACCAAAAAGCTGCGGCAAAGATATTGCCGCAGCTTTTTTTCTTTGATGTATCGCACAAAATCGGCAAAGGCGATGACCGATTTTCAAAGTGCGTTTTATAGAGATGTCCAACTGCTTCCGGGCGGTTGGATTTTTTCAGGCTGTCGAAAAACTCTTGTAGGGGCGAGCATTGCTCGCCCGCGCCCGTTTGCCTTGCAAGAAACTATCCCGGAAAATGCGTTGCTGCGGTAAGTAGACGGGCGACCAATGGTCGCCCCTACACACGCAATAGGGCAAGAATGCAATTCTTTGACGGTCTGTTTTTGTTACCCGCTTTTTCTGCTGTTTTCAGAATGCTCAATTTCCCCGCAGCCGGAGACCGTGGAGTGGTTCATGCCCATCCTGTAAAATCAGAAACCGGGCACAGAATTGCAGCGGGCACTTGCAATCCGGGCGGAAAACAGGTATAATAGCAACTGTTACTTGTCTCAGTAGCTCAGCTGGATAGAGCACACGCCTCCTAAGGTTGTGCTCTACCAGCTGCCTTACGGGGAAAAGTGATCGTTGCCAGTCTCAATTTAATATAAGTCTCTGTAGCTCAGCAGGATAGAGCGTTCGCCTCCTAAGCGAAAGGCCGTGGGT
>OGDN01000849.1_pt1 | contig 57749 bp, 43 predicted proteins | sample 1570271 | NCBI WGS metagenome assembly OGDN01 (sample SAMEA4384481, study PRJEB24528) | human gut metagenome | reverse complement strand
ATAATATTTCCTTTGTTTACCGTAATAAAGTCTGTCACTTCCGCAAGGATTCCCGGTTTATCGGGACAGTGCAATAACAGTTTGGCTGTAGTCATCATTCTTTTTACTAATTTACTATTCCGGGCAGAAAATGTTCTACCTCTCCTATTTTAGGGTGCAAAAATAACGATTTATTGCAAAACTACGAATTATTCAAGCAGAAAGTTGATATAAAAACGGTGATTTCTTACAGATAGAAAGATATCCGAAGTTATTTCCTATGATGAGGATGACAAGTTTCAGGATGGTGACGCTATCACCTTCGGATAGTGACGGTATCCCACCAAGATAGCGTCACTATGACGACCGGATAGCGTCACCATCCTGACAGAAGAAAAAACAACTATTTTTTTCTTTATAAAAGTACTCAAAATGAGACACTAAGCATTTTTCTTGCTTTTTATTGAAAAAAAATTTCATCAAAACATTTGCAGATTTACAAAAAACATCTACCTTTGCACCCGCAATCGAGAGAGATGCAGATTAACAAAATGACATTCTGGTTCGGTAGTTCAGTTGGTTAGAATACATGCCTGTCACGCATGGGGTCGCGGGTTCGAGTCCCGTCCGGACCGCTTCTTAAGTAATAGAGAAGCAGGAAGAATTAGATGAGTTAGTTTAATTAAAATTTGGTGCGTTAGTTCAGTTGGTTAGAATACATGCCTGTCACGCATGGGGTCACGGGTTCGAGTCCCGTACGCACCGCTTTCTTTAGAAAGCAAAATTAGGAAAAGCTCTGATTCTCAACAGAATTAGAGCTTTTTTATTGTTTTTACCCGGCAGAATATCGCACTTATGCGAAGTATGTCAGGTGCAAATCCAGGGTCCTTTTTAGGGTTGAAAGGAAAAGCCCCTGAATTGTATGATATTTCATTGATTCTCATGTTTTTGCGTAGGATTTACCTATTCCCTATTCATTAATTTTACAATGTAAAAGAAAGTGTGATATGAAACAGGATTCGATGAAAGTTTTGTTCTTCATTCGTAAGAGCAAGTTATTGAAAAATGATGAAGCACCGATTTTTCTTCGTGTGACAATCAGCAGGCAGCAGGATGAAATCCGTATCCAGCGTTCAGTACTGGTCAAACTGTGGAACAATCAAAAAGGTTGCAGCAAAGGAAAAGACCGCGCATCGGTGGAATTGAACAGTTATATTGAGTCATTGACAGTCCGGTTGTACCGGATACATAAAGAGCTGGTATGCCAGAAGGCTTTGATAACTCCCAAACATCTTCTAATCAAACTGTTTTCCAAAGAGGAACGCCGTACGGTTTTGGGTACGATAAAGAAATGCATGGAGGATTGGACTGCATTAATCGGCAGAGAATATCAAAAGTCCACCCTTTCCCGTTACGGGAACTGTTACGAATCTCTAGAAAGTGTAATCAATGAATTCTATAAGAAAGAAGACATCGTTTTTAATAAACTGAACGGTGAATTCATTGACGCTTTCGAGATACATTTACGGATAGTCAGAAAATTATCCCAAAATACGCTCACCAAATATATGAGCTGTTTCAGAAAGATAATAGGAATAGCCAGGGATAATGGGTGGCTGACGTTCGATCCGTTTGTCGGCAAACGTAAGAGGCTGTTCCAATAGGAGGAAACTTGCCCGACTTTCTTGACATTGGAGGAATTGCAGCGTATTATCCCAAAGGATTTTTCAACTACCCGTCTGGAGCATGTAAAGGATTTCTTCCTCTTCTGCTACCTAATCGGCATGTCATATATTGATGTAGCCACTTTACTGCCTGTACACTTGTGCCGTGACAACGAGGGGCAGTTGTGGATATACAAATCCAGGGTTAAAATAACGGTTGCCAAAGAAACGTGTACAAGCAATGTGCCTTTGTTTGCTCCGGCAGTAGCCATTCTTGAAAAGTATAAAGGATGGGATCCCGAAAATCCGGATGGTCCTTGCCTGCCGATGCCTTCCAACCAGAAAATGAATGAGTACTTGAAAGAGATTGCCGTATTGTGCCGGATTAACAAACGCTTGACGGTCCATATAGCCAGACATTGCAAGCTTGCTTATTTGCTGAAAAACAACAAATTACAAATAGGCAATCTAACGTGGTTAACGATTTAGAAACGAGCAAAGTACTGCGTTTTACTTCATATTGCAAAATCAAAAGAACGTCTTTGTAAGTGCAAAGATAGTGTTAGTTTTTATAATAATCAATAATCTATTTCTCATTTAACGCTCAGAAAAGACTGTTCACATTTCTCTCTCTTAAATCCTCTGGTATTTTTCCCATTTATATTTTTGTTGCCATTAGAATATTTAATGTTACCTTTCACAATCTATCCTTATAATATATAGTTAAAGCTCATCTATTGCCTTTTCTGATATATCGTAATTATGATTGTGTCAATTAACCAAAGAAAAAATCAACTTCACTAGAAAAGTTTTGTACAAAAAGTGTTATTATTAAAAGATTTCATTAACTTTGCGTATAACGCAAATAAATTAAAAAAGAGATGGCTGATATTAACCGATTAAAAGTTGTTCTCGTTGAGAAGAAGAAAACAAGCAAGTGGCTTGCAGGTCAATTAGGTAAAGATCCTGCAACTGTTTCAAAGTGGTGTACAAATTCATCACAACCAGACTTGAATACCTTGACGAAAATAGCATTTCTATTGGGCATTGAAGTGAAAGACCTGATAAATAAGAACGAACACATTTATGACAACTCCGAAACAGTTCAATAACATCACAGAGCGAGTTGTTGATAATTTGAAACAAGTATTGTCAAGTGATAGTCAAATCTCAATAGCTGCTGTTAGCTTCTCTATCTATGCTTCGAAACATTGATAGAGGAGTTGGAGAATGTGGATTGTATTAATTGGTAATAGGGATTTAAAAGGGGCTCATCTTCAATGTTACCAATTTTGGTCTGCAATGAATGATAAGCTTGTGACAATGGGTAAGCCATTTAATATCAGAAAAACAACTGGCGACCATTGGTACGATGTGGCAATAGGTAATGCTCATATTCAGCTAACGCTTATCAATAAAGATAATTGTATTGTATTAGGACTATTGATTCAAAGAAACATTTTAAGAACTTGGCTTGACAATAATAACTAAGAGAGATGAAGCAGAAAAGAATATATCACACAAATGCAGTACCAAAAGAACGATGTTGCTAAGCACTTTTTCAAGGAATCTATAGTAACGCAGCAAGTGCTCTTCTGTAAAGTTGCACGGCATAACAAAACCTTGTGATTACAATCATCCCATAAATAAACAACTGATATGGCAAATATAAAACTTCAAGAATACGCCAACATCAAAGATTCATCAATTGAAGATGTCATAAAATATGCTTCAAAAAAAAGAGTAACCATTCCGGATAATCCAGAATTTGTACTTGATGACACAATTCTTAAGGAGATAGATCCTATCTTCCAATTCAGGATGAAGTACAATAAGATTACTAGTGTAAAAACTAATATTCAGGGATGTATAGATTTGGATTCATCGGATCAATCTACTCATTCAAATGAAGATGGTATGTCAACAAGAAGAGAAAAGCTTGCCTTTAAACCTTTGGAAAAGATAAACTTGGGTGATTTAGGGAAGCTCATGGGCGTGGACAAGGCAGAAGAAACTACTTCCACCGCAGACTCTATACAAGAAAATAGCAAAAAAACAAAGAAGAGAAGCAAAAAACGCATTATAGGCGTTGTTAAATTTTTCGATTCCAGCAAAGGGTTTGGATTTGTTGTCACGGGTAATAAAGGTGTAAGTAACAAACCGGAAGACCAAGGCAAGCTATATGATTTCTATATTAACTCTTCTGAATGGAATTTTAGTTCCTCTCCAAACGATGGCGATTGGATTGTGTTCACTCCCCAAAAAGGTCATAGAGGATGGAGTGTGGTTGATGGCAAGCACCTTACATATGACAAAGATGGTTTACTTTTGGGTATGGCATATCGTGGTACATATGCCAAAATTTCTGGCAATGACAGTAAAGGTGATAGTCATGATTATAACGTACTGTACCATATTATAGATACGATTATACGCAAAGTGACCGATTCACAAAAGATTATTCTTGATACCTTTGCTGAATACATTTCCGGATGGGAGACAGAAAAGAGAAGCGACATCATCGCACAGTTTCTTCAAGACAATTTACTATGCAAGAAGTTTATCTCAATACTTCCTGCGATGAAGAGTTATCAAAACGAGAATTCTTCATACGTAGAAGTCATCAGTGCATTAACAAAATCAGTTGAGGAGTCTATTTTCTCAAAGAAGGATATCAGTATTTTTGATGCTCTCCCCTCTGATTTTGATTACAGCACATACAAGGAGCAGACAATTGCAGTGATAGAAGCATCCTCAAAAGATAATATTGCAGGTGTGGGACGATGGCTTACTAGACATCAAACATTCCTTAACGAGTTTAAATCTGAAATTAGCACATTATCTTTAGACCTGCTTTACGTCGTTTACGAATCAACGAAAGATGTCTGTGTCTTTGTAAATTCCAGCAATCCCTGGGGTGAGTTGTATGATTGGCTCAAGGAAAAGAAGGACAGTTTAGCCAACAATTATATACTAGCTTACTTTGCGGATAGAGATGAGTTTTTTGTCGAGCAATCTCATATTAAAGATACCCTCAATGAAACTGCACTTAATACTATAGTTTGGAATTTCCTGAATGATACCACTCGCTATTCCGCTGTTTTGAAAGCCATAGCCGATGTCTTTGTGACAACAGACATGGATGTGATTAAGGGTTACATTCAGCATGCTATCGATATCAGTACTATTTACCCAGTACTTGGCACTCATCTTAACAATCAGGTTAAAGAACACGAAACGAATGTTCGAGAGTTTCTGGAGTTCTGTATTAGCCAAAATATCCCTGCTGCGGATGTATTCCTTGATACAAGCAAGCTTTCTGATGAAATGCTGGTGGAACTATTTGCTTTGACAGGCGAAACGGATAACCTTAATGCCTTACATGATTTTGAAGAAGTTCCAACTTGGCTAAATGTACAGAAGCCAGAATTGGTATGCAGGTTCCTTCAAAGTTGTCAAAAGTCTTTTACAGAAGAAAACGACAAAGAAGCTATTGCCGAAACGCTTATTGCCATTGATAAAGAGAAGTTTAAAGATGCGATATCATCGCTCAGTGAAGACAATCAGTACAAAGTTCTACAACTTTGCCCGGAGGATTATGCACGAGATATTATGTCTAAGTACTTTGCATCTACTAAGTTATTTGAGCTTTATATAGGAGAACAGTGGAAGAAGCTTAAGGTCGATGTGCCATACGTAGCTTTCGATTTGGAGTCAGATGGTGAATCTATCAGCGAGTTCGCATTCCGTACAGACGAGAACACGAAGGTTTATCAGGGTGAAGAACAACTTGGAACACTGCTCCGTGCCCTGAAGCAAACTGAGATTATAGTCGGCCACAGAATCAAGGAATGGGACTTGGGTAAGGTGCTGTCGAAGAAAGGATTTGAATCAAAGACATTCGTTTGGGACACATTAGAGATTGAGATATTGCTCAATCCTTGCCGCTATTCTTATGCTCTTCACACAGGTCATACTGCGCAGGAAGACACTGAGCTTGTGGATCGATTGTTTTGGAATCAGCTCTATAGGCTTTCACAGAATGAATCACTCTGCAGCGAATTAGCCGATTTCCTTCCAGAAAAGATAAAGGCAATACTTGATAAGTTACGTCAGCCTATATTTACCAACTTTTTCAAGCAGACATCTGGAAGCGAAGACAGTTTCTATCAAGTTCTAGTTGATACTGACGAACAGATGGTGAATCGCTTACAGAAAATTGCTGAAGATGATTCGAAAGCATTGATTATAGCCCCAAAACGCCTGTGGTCAAGAATTTCGGAACACGTCAGCTTGTCTTTTGTGCAACCACAGGAAGACTTAAATTTCCTCCAGATAAATATGGGCGCATTGGCTAAGCATCCGCTCAATGATACTTTCATCAATGCCATTCTAAAGCGTTTCGTCTCTCTTTCAAAGACTCCTATAATAGCTAATATAGCCCAATATATACGTATTAATTATTTGTCTGGTAAATTGCTGGGCAACTACGTGGAGAAAACAGCAGGTGATGTTGATTGTGCCGATATGGATATTATTGTGCACGATGACGTTATAGCAAATTACAAACGGATCTATTTCGTTGGTTGTGAGATAGAAAATAGACTGAATCAATACACATTACCGTCTCAATATTCTCCATCGGATTTTTGGAATATCAACAGTAGCATCCCAATGCGTCTGGGTGCATCAAGCTATCTGGCAATTGGACCGGAAGAAAGGAAACAGAGTATCTTCTCAGATGTTCCATCCGATGCTGCCAATGTTTGGATTGAAAGAACTCGTAAGGGAAAGTATACCATCAATTACAACTATGATTTCTATCAAAAGTTGAAAGCTATCGAGCAGCAGACTGGTGAGAATTTGATAGTGGAAACAATTCCATGGACAACCAAAGCGGCAGACTATAAATCAGTATTTTTGGTGCACAGCGACCATAATCGAGAGTTTGACGCACTCCAAAAACGCGTGACTGCCACTTCAAGATACAGAGCAACCTACTGGACTTTTCAGATGGCTTTGCTGAAACATGTTGGTGTTAATAAAGACAGACGTCCCAAGATATTGCTGCTTGACGATGAATTGGAAAAGGAACAGGTGGAGTCGTATGCCCGTGAATGTGGGTTCTATGTTCCAACGGAAGGAACTCTTGTCCGTAAGCTTGAATTGATAGAACATCTGCCTCTAGGAATGCTTGTAGTGAGCAAAGAACAGTTCTTCGATATCATAGACTGGCGCAAAGACTCTCCATATTGTTATGTGTGGGATCAATTGGCTGTGGACAAACACATGATGATGTGGCGTGGCTTTGCTAACGAGGAAAACAAATCGTTCCTCTATGATGGAATAGAAGAAAAAACAGGCTACTTGAATGTTGGAACAACACAGAACACTTATCAATCGGCTCTTCTTTCTATTTGGCCTGTATATGAATATTATTATCGCTTCATAAAAGCAAACAGTGTCGAGTCCTCGATGTATGTGCTGGATTCATACATGGAGGAATACCATTCCCTTTCTTCCGTTTGGGGTACGTCATCTTATGGAATACAGAAGATTTGGGAGAATGAAGAGAACTTCAATAAGACCTTAGATGAAGCAAGAAAGTTTTTCTCAGACGATTCCACTTTCTATGAAAATGATACAGACATTCAAATGGCCATGGATGTTATTTTTTCCGTTTTAATAAACCCTGAAAATGACCCAGAGAAGCAATGGTCCGATATACAAGACAAGGCAATTAGAGATATTTTAGCAAGAAAAGAAAACTATTTGGTGTCATTGCCTACTGGCGGTGGTAAGTCGGTTTTGTTTCAAGGTCCAGCTTTATATAATGCTGCCTATACAAATAAACTATCAATTGTTGTAACTCCTCTAAAAGCATTGATGCAAGACCAGGTGAAGGAATTGGGCGAAAAGGGGTTTATAACGAATGTGGATTATCTAAATGGTGACCGCTCATATCAGGAAGTAAGAAGCATTTACAGGAAAATAAATGGCGGTGAAATAGCCATACTTTACGTCACGCCTGAACGTTTTCGGTCTCGTGCCTTCTTAAATGCACTAACCACACGTATGGCTAATGACCATGGACTCGAATATATGGTGTTTGATGAAGCGCATTGCATATCACAATGGGGAATGGAGTTCCGCCCCGAATACTTGAATGTTGTGAAGAAATGCAAGGAGCTCAAGGAAGCTTATGGGGATAATATGTGTATTGCTATGTTCTCAGCAACTGTTACCGACATGATTTACAACCAAATCAATGAACAAGTGCCGATCAAGCGCTTGGGACAGGATAATGATCAAAAAATATATAATCCCATCAGGAGCCACATTGGCATGGAGTTTAAGGAAGTACTCCATGACACTCAACACCGGTTGAAGGAGATTTTAAACTACATAGTTGCCCGCCATATTGATTCTAAGAAAAGCAGGATGCTGGTTTTCTGTAAGACTAGGTTTCAGTGTGAAGAGATGGCATTGCTGTTGGCAGATGAACTTTCAAAAGCAGGAATATTGAATAGAGACGCTACCAATCAGCATATTGGCTATTTTCATGCTGGTATGGATGGTGATGACAGAGAAGATGTCTATACTCGCTTTAAAGATGATGAAGATCCCTTATATATCCTTTGTGCCACAAAGGCATTCGGAATGGGTATGGATATTCCGAACATACACTATATAGTTCATCTTATGCCCCCCAGTGTACTGGAAGACTACCTCCAAGAGGTGGGTCGAGCAGGTAGAAATAAAAAGATGTATGAAGATGTTGGGTTTAGCGCAGACAACCCCATACCAACCGTATGTCTCTGCTCGAAAGATGACATTAAGAAAGCCAAAGAGCAGTTGCTACAAAGTATGCTGAGTTGGAAGAACCTTGAAGAAATAAGAGTAGCCATTAACACTTATATATCCAAGATACAGACGTTGGAGAAGACAACTGAATATCCTATTGTTATTCCAAACACACTTTGGGCAAATGGACAGTTTGATCATGATTTTACAGATTTCAAGATTGGTCAATATTGGCTTGAACGCATGGGACGTATCAAATTGGGGTTCCTTAGTCCAGCCCATATCAACATCACTTTGCTAGATAGTGAACAAGAGAAACAAACATTAGAAGAAAAACAAAAAAATATATCACAAACAGGCAAGGGGAAATATGCAAAAGATATTCTTGCAGAATTACGAAATATCCAAAAGGAGCAAAATTGTGAAACACTCCAAGTATCGGTACAGGAATTGGCTGCAAACCTATCCATAAGTTCTGCAAAACTGTTGGATTGTATTATCTGGTGTGAAAAGCATTCTATTATTAGAATTGAAGAGGAAACCAGATGCCATGTAGCTTTTACTCGTTTGAGCGAAGTGTCATACATGGTAAAACGAGACTCTCATGATGTTGCATTCCAAGTGATATTAAATGCGGCACGCGCACTGTTAAGCAACAACAAACTGAATGTGGAGAGGAACTATTATCTCTCAGATATACGCCATCTCATACAGAACGCAGATAACCTTCAGGAAATTGTCAAGGAAGTTGAAAAGACAAATGAAGAAGGTAAAAAAAACATGGAGAAATATATGACGTGGTATGACCCCAATGATAAGAATAAGAATAAAGGCTTGACAATAGCGAAATCATATCACGACGATTTATATAAGAAACGACTGCGTCAGGTCATTTCTCTGCTTGAACTTATTCCTGATGTAAAAGTTCAATCCTATTTGGATACCAAGAAGAAATGTGTTCTACAATCAGTGATCGTGGAAAAAGACACATGGAAACAATTTCTTGACGATTTTGAAGAGGATTGTATAGCTGTTCTTAAATATGTGAACAAGCAATCACAAACGGTAATAAGATGGTCACAAGTAATCGTAGAACTTGGATTTGAGGATAAGGGCTTTAACTACTTTGATAGTATCCTTCATTATTTAAACGGCATGGCATATATAGCTGTAGATGCTCTGCTACCTACTGGCATCGAGGTTTACACTACTGAAAAATCCGAGGAAGTCATTCTAGAAAATATAGATGATTCATCAAGTGACTATGACGATAAGAATGCCTTCGATGAAGCTGTTCAGATAAGAAATCTTCGTTTATGTGTAATGGATATACTGACGAAAAAGATTAAAAGTAGACAAGATTTCCAAGAACTGATATCGGCTTACTTCTCAAAGACCAGTACTGAGGGATATATGGAACTATTGAGTAAATATTATGATGATTCCGACCCAATGATGAATGCAATACGTTCAACGGCAATTAAAAATGCAGAGGAGAAGCTAAAGGATAATCCGGAACAATGGGCTATATATAATGAGAATTCTAATGTCAATGTAAATGTAGAAGCAGGACCTGGTTCTGGTAAAACCCATGTTCTGACGCTGAAGTGTGCTAAACTAATTTATCATCAAGGTGTTAAGCCACAAAGCATACTTGTGCTGGCTTATAACAGAACTGTTGTGGTAGAATTGAAGACTCGCCTTGCTAAGTTGTTTGGGTCATTGGGATTGAGTCGTTCTGCCAGTCAGTTGCATGTCTATACTTTCCATAGTCTTGCTAAGCGTATTTGCGGTGATAAGGCATTAGGAGGTCGTGAGATGAGTGAGTGGGAAGGTATACTCCTTTATACAATACAAAATAGACCAAACGAAGTACGGGCTGCGATGCCAGATCTTCAATATGTATTTATAGACGAATTCCAAGACATCACACAGACTCGATTGGAGGCCATGTTTGGATTGAAAAAAATATATGATCCCTTGACATTCTTTACAATTGGCGATAAAGATCAAAGTATCTATGGATTTGAGAAAGAAGAATCCATGGATCCTAACTTCTATTATAACCAGTTATACAAGACACTACAACCGAAGAAAATGACGATGAGCATCAACTATCGTTCGTATCCTAAAATTCTCGAAGCATCAAGTCATTTCTTGCCACCAACGTCACATGTTCCAGTTCCATGTAATAAAAAGAAGGAAGAGGAGCCTAGGTCCGATTATGTATATATCTATGCAAATGAACGTGACTGGTCAAAAGACTTTGGCGGATATATACAGTGGCTCAAAGGACAAGGCATATCAGATATTGCGGTATTCTTCAGAACTAACAATGAGGTCTATCATGGTTACTCACAGATAAAAACACTCAATATTTCTGAGATACGAATCCGAATACAAGGTGCTTCAGCTGCTGAATTATTCAGAATGAGAGAGATATATGCGGTATTGAAGTATCTTGAAGATAATCAAAACAAGAAAATCATACTGGATAATAGTCAAACAGAAGGTGAGCTAAAGAAAATAATATCATCGTGGATACAGAAATTCCCGAATTGGGACATATTCTACATGGATTTTGCTTTTGTGCTTATTCTTGATTATCTCGACTTCGCCGCCTCTGATGAAGACGCACACACTTATGGCGATATGGCTTTGGGCATAAGGGAAACATTGAAGGAGGATAATCCACAATTGTACAAGTTGCATGATGACAAGCGCTTTGAAAATAGAAGAATCCTTGTTGACAAGCAAATGAATGTCGTACTCACTACTATGCATAAGGTTAAGGGGTTGGAATTCGATGCAGTGATTATAACACCATCAGTAGCGTCTCTGCCATTTGATCCTACAGAAGAGGTTCCTGTTGACCAACCTCTTTCAGAACATGATAAAGAACAGATTGAAGAAGAGCAACGATTGCTCTATGTAGCATATACGCGAGCAAAGAAATACCTATTCGTTTATAAAGGTGAACGAGAGAAAGCCGTAGAGAATATGAAAAGATTCGGCTGCCTTGAAGATCAATGGGGCATCCGTGAGCGAAAAGTCGGTCTTGATAATTACAATATTGGCTATAATGCTAATTACAACTTTAAAAACAATAGGTCTATAGCCTTAAATGTATCTAAGAACGATCCTCTTTCCATCCAACGTTATCGTGGCATGACTAGGGCTGGAAAACCTTTCTCAACATTCAACATTGTTCATAAAGGCATAATAGTAGGACAACTTTCTCGACATAGTAATATTGCTCGAAAAATGGAAGCTGATAATTTGAATAGTTTAAGTGGCTTCTTTGTTAGCGATGTGTTTTATTGGACTTATGCAGATACGGTTGCTGCAGACGAGAGAGCCCTGCGAGATAATGGCTACAACCCTGATTATGCATCTGGATGGGGTGAAGAAGCAAAAAAACAAGGCTATATCTTTATAGTTGATGTAGCTGGATATGGTAATTAAATAAAAAAGAACAATGAGCTTAATAACATACGAATTCTACAGATCAGATAATGCTGGAGAAATTAGTCAGTTTCGTGCAACTCTTCCAATAATACAAAAACATTATCAAGGAAGAAACGAGATCGTATTATATCTGAGTGGCAAACTTAATATAAACGGTGTAGATATTGATGGCTTAATCCTTAAAGAGGATGCCATCGTCCTTGTGGAATTCAAAAATTACACAGGTGATATCAAAGCACAGGCTAATGGAGACTGGTTCCATGGAAAAGAAAGAATCAATGGCGGTGCTACCAAGAAGGATGGCTCTACCAAAACTGTATTTGAGCAATTGAAAATAAACCGGAGGGCTCTCAGGGAGGGATTAGCCCCTTACATAAAGAACATTGATGCTTGTAATAATATTCAAGCCTTGGTCGTTTTTACAGCTATTATTTCGTTAAAAATGGATCAGGAATTTCAATGGGGAGCTAATGCATGGGTTAATGTGACAGATATAGAGCATATGGGAGAGGAACTGGATACAGTTTGGCTAAGGAACTGTTTGTTTACTTCCACCTCGTGAAACTTGATTCCGGCAAACGGTTTTTTTGTTATCCATTCGTTTGCAATGGCAAGGTTTATCACTTTTTTGAAACACTTCATATAACGGATAACGGTATTTTGTGCGCAATGCTTTTCCGTTTTCAGGTATAAATCAAAGTTGCGCACCAATTCCCCGTTTACTTCACGTAGTAAAATATCATACCTTATAATCCCGTTTCACCAGTTCCATAAGATATTTAAGGCAATTATCGTAACGTCTTACGGTAATGTCGGCATAATCCGTTCCGATTAGCTTCCAGCAGTTGTCGTTATGCTCCTTGAATACATTATATAATGTCTTGAAAGTTTCGTCCTTTCCCTGATAGCGGTTTACTATGGCACGGGCAGAAATAATCTTTCCCTCCAGTTCTAAATCTTGATAGATTTGATAGAATTTCACACGTAAGGCATCAATGTAATGGTTTAGTTCTACGGAATTGCGGTCTTTGCCTATTGATTTCTCTTTGTCCTGCGACCAAAGTGGGACTTTTACGCTTCGTTTTAGTTGAAGCTCCACATACAAGCGGTCATAAGTGACACGCACACGCACGGGAGCTTCTCCGTTTTTTAACAGTTTGCTTCTCTTGATGAAGAACAAAACACTGAATCCTTTTCTTTCCATACTGCTCAATTTTTAGGCTAACAAAGTTAGGAAATCGAACCGAGGGCTCTGTTATGTAAATTAGTGCAACATACTGTAAGAGAATGAGGTAACTGTTATGTGGTGGAACATTCAGGCCTTTCAAAAACCGTCCCCCGAATAAGAACGTATAGCCTGCTTCAATCCCACTTATTTTGCCTATTCTTGGAAATGAAAAATCCCTGAATTTCTTTGAAATTCAAGGATTTACATCATTTCGCTTTCTTTTAAAGTGGTGCCACCAAGAATCGAACCGGGGACTCATGTGTCATATTAATGCTTGAAGTCTATCAATACAATACTATAATACATTGATAATTAAATATATACAGGATATAAAATGCTAAATGATGGCTCAATTCCTGCCTGAAATGCATAATTAACTAATAGTCAACAGTAAATATGTATAAAATTTGGAAAAACCACTAAATTAGCCATGTACATACTTCGTTATCGTGACAATTTCACCTTTATTTGTAAAGGTTGAACAAATATGGGCAATGGCTCTCATTTATTCAAGAAATCACAAGAAAAAGTTAGACGGTTTTAGAACGATAAACATTTCAATTTGCAGACTCTTAAAAAAAAGTTCTTCATATAATTATTTTAGAGAGTGATAGCGAAAAAGCTATCTCTACAAATATGCTTTTCAGCGAAATAATTCTTCTAATTCAATTTTATTGCTATTTTTGTAACACAAAATAAGATATCATGGATATCTGGGATAAAAAGAAACGTTCCGTCGTTATGGCAAAAATTAGGAGTAAGGACACAAAACCTGAATGGATTGTTCGTCGTTACTTGTATTCCCGTGGTTACCGTTACCGTAAGAATGTAAAGGGGTTACCAGGTACACCTGATATTGTGTTACGTAAATATGGTATTGTAATATTCATCCATGGATGTTTTTGGCATGGGCATGAGATTGATGGACATATTCCTCATTCCAATATTGATTTTTGGAAGAAAAAAATAGAACGAAACAAGCAACGTGATGAACGCAATAAGGAAACTCTAAAAAAGTTGGGCTGGAAAGTCATGACCGTGTGGGAATGTCAACTGAAATCAGCAATTCGGGAACAGACTCTGCTTGAGATGGAATATTGGATTAATCATTCTTACTTGGAACGTTTTAGGCAAAAGCAGCCTAAACTTTACAGAGTTGAGGAAGCTAATTTGGCTATTGCAGCCGAAGAATATATAAAATATAGGAAGTTAAAATGACGAAGCACAGCAATTATCTGCGAATGCTCTGAAGTCCTTGACATCCTTCAAATCTTCTATATCTTTGACATAATTGAAAACGCCATTCTTGAAATGAAATAATATTCTTCTCAAGCTTGACTTTGTATTTTATGACATTGAATTCATCGATGGCTTGCGCTGATTCTATTTCATTTAAAAAAGGCTAGAGTTTAGGCAATTCATATACTATGGTTCGATCCGTTTTTTTATATTTTCCATCTACAGGCTGCAAAACATTTGTAAAAGCAAGACGTTTTCCTATTAAAGCAGATTGGTTAGTTTGATCAGTCCATTTACTGATGAAAATTGCTTCACCATATAAATTCTTAAGTACTAGAGCACCTCTATTAAAGCATTCTATAACATCTCCTATGACAAAATTTTTGTCTTGTAAGTTACTATTAATATAAGTCTTGCATAAATGTCTTATTTCACAATACTTGCAATAATCATGTAGCATTTGAATATTCTCAATCGTATTATTACGAATATGTTTGTTTATGACTGATACTTTATTCTTAATTTGCTCAATCATTGAAATATAGTCATCTCTTAAAATAGGGACATCATATTCAGTCAGTGAATCTGTATGAACAATCGTGAGTTTGACCACTTTACGATTAAACGTATTTTCGTAACAGATAGCATATAAGTTCAATTGATTAATATATGTTTCCTTTATATTGTTATTGTCATCGAAAATACTGCCGGACTTATAATCGATAATCTCACTATCTCCATGGATAAATGTTACTTTATCTATATAACCGAGGATTAGATCTTCGTAAAAGACCCTTACTTCGGTGCATTTATGAATTCCCGTATGCTGTTGATTACATATTTCTATAGGTTTTATATTCATTGCAGACAAGCATGAAGAGTACATTTTATTGTAATCTGTTAAATCAAAGAAAGATAATGAAGGATATAATTCCAATATCTCCTTTTCTTTCTTTGTTGTGAGTTCTGACCACATAGAAAAATAGGTCACCTTATCCGGTACTAATCCATGGATTCTCCTTTCGAAGAGTTCATGGATTATGGAACCAAGATATTGATGGCGAGATAAAGACGGGATGAGAAACTTACGATACTCACCGCCAAATTTACTTTGAGCAAATCGACGAAACACAAGGGGGTACCAGCATATATTATTGTATGCACTAGGTGATATTGTCCCTATATTGCTATCAGGAAAGAGGGTATCAATATCAGGAATTTTATTGATAATCATAATATTTTCTCAGATATGATGCACAAGCTCCAAGCCTTCTCACCAAATTAAATGTATCAATTGTAGCAACATCATTAGAGCTAATGCTAAAATGTTCATTACATATTTCTGAAAGCAAATGATTACGGCTATTGGAATAGTCACCGATTGCACCTGGAAGATTTGTTTCCCAAAGTGGATGGATTGCAAACAGGTACTTATTATTTAAGGATTTGATAAATGGTATATGGTTAATTATTCCAACTTCATACCGACCACCAAAGAAACACTTATTTAAATCAACCAAGAGCTTCTCTGACATAATAGTCCAACCTTGAAGTTCTGGATAATTAAAGTTACCATCCAAGCCGACTTTGTACTCTTTGTCGGTCAACAAACGTAATAATGAGATACCTAATCTCCAGTCTAAAAGGCCATGATATGGCATATTATTGTATGTAGATAAACATTCATAACATGTTGAGTCACATACTTCCATGTGATGAGAAGAAAACATTTTTTCGAAAAATATCTCTTTTCCTTCAAGTATACGTTTTGAATAATCATCAAAATGTTCAAAAAAATCCACGACAAAACCAGATCCGCTAATCTGTTCATCAGCCAAAACAATCTGACCAAATAGTTCAACTTTTACAGGATCAACTATATCAATTTCACGGGGATCAACATCCAATTGAGCTGCAATGGCCCTTTGAAGGATAAATGATAAAGAGTAATATGCTGACCTTACGCCTTGTCCTGCAAAATGCAATTTGCCAGTGTCTTGATCAAACAAAAGTGGATTTAACTGCACACCTCTTATAGGGTGCTTGGGAGTAAGTTTTATCACGTTCGTGATTTTTTGAGCTGCAAGATAAATGGATTCCTCATTACTATCATTTTCTATTTTAATGGAGATGCTGTCATTACCTTCATTTCTCTTGATAGTAGTGGTTCTACCAGATTCAAGTAGTTTTGAAGTATCTCCATCAGGAATCTGCGTTATGATCCATTGCTGGAAATCCGAATTTACAGGTATAGAGCGGGTACGATAAGAGACCTTTGCTAATTTACCTACCAGTTTTTCATCATTCAATCGCCATGTCCAATCTTTGGGAAATAACTCTAGAATACAATTATTAAACTCCTTCACTTTACCATCAGAGTTTTGGCTTTCTGCTATCACACCTTTACGATTAACAAAAACACCTCTATCTGTACTCCTATTATCGCCTGGAGTCATGTCTGTTATAAAAGCATTAGGGGTTCGGAGATTTAATATCTCTAATTTTGAACCACATTCTGGACATATATTGGATATTGCATATAACTCATCTTTCTCATCAGGTTTTCTTGTAGCGAAATACGTACAAGCTGGACTCGTGCATTTGCGCATTGTTGTACGTAATGAAAATATATCATTGCTAGAAATTGCTTTTAGTGATTTAATCCCTCTAGGTATTGGGCTATCATAAAATTCAATAGATGATGGTACAAAACCAATAGCTGTAACAACCCTCTTGTCCTTGGTAATCTGAGATTTTGGTGCGAAAGAAGTGACAGCCATTTCAATATCTCTACTAACTGATGAGAGCTCGGATGAAATAGTATGATCTTCCCAATTAAAACCGGTATACAGGTTTCTTATTCTTGTAGGCATACCATACATGGGAAGCAAACCGAATTCAGCTAATGTCTCAGCTATATCAGTACTAGCTATTTGTTCATTTGACAATGCCATATTGATTTCGTCATATAAGCTTCCGTCAGTAGCCCATTTTACAAGGGCGTCCTTTTTTGAAGGGAAAAGCAAGGATGCTATCTCATCTATGATGCTTACATTAGCCTCATTTGACAGCCATAATTTTACAGTGGAAGCATACTTGTTCCAATCCTCCTTCATGCCAAATTCCCCATGTGTACTTCCGGGTAAATTGTCATTAGCTGATGATAAGCCCTTGAAAGCATAATAAAGTACTTCCTTATTGAATAGTCTTTGTACTATGTCAAAACTATTCATAGATAAGAAAGGGGTAGGAGGTTGATCTCCTGTAATTTGATGTGGATTGTAAAAATAGTGTTCATCATGGCTTCTACCTCTACAAAGTGTGAGAATCATAGAGTATGATTGTCCTCTACGACCGCCACGACCTACTCTCTGTTGATAATTGTAACGTTGAGGAGGCATATTTGCTAACATTACGGCCTGCAAAGAGCCAATATCAACACCTACTTCCATTGTAGTCGTTACACACAATATATCAATTGACTTAACTTTTTTATATATGTCTGCAAGGTTGGTATTATTAACGATAATAAAATCTTTAAAATTTCTTTGGCGCTCAGCCTGATTGTCAGTTTGCCCCGTCAGCTCTTCACAGTGAATTTTAATTGGCTCTCGACTTATTCTTTGGTTTAGAATAATATAATTATCTTTTTGAATGTCGGATATAAAACTTTTATCGTTATCCTGCAAATGAGTCAAACAATTGCAACAGACACCAGCAGATTTGTGCAAGTGTACGCGCTTACATTGTGGGCATATGTAACCAAAGGAATCTGGTTCAATAATACGAATAATAAGATTTGAAATATCGAGAATAAGATTTTTGTGCCCTTTCTCGTGCAAATATTCGTATACGGCTTTTCCTAATCCCTCTTTCTCTATGTCAAATTTATTAGCACATTCATTTATATAGTTTTTAAGAGCCTTAGGGGCATCCTTAAATCCTGTCGCAGTATTAGTCTCTTCTAAACCAAAAGGATTTGGGCTATATCTAAACTTATCGCCCAATATGCGCATAGAAGAAGATATAAGTTGGTGAAATGATTGAATATCAATGGCGGATATATTATACTTCGTCAATAACTCTTTTATTTTCTGATAATTTGGTTTAATAGTGACATATCCAATGCCAGCCGACTCTATATTGTAAAATAATCTTCCAAATAAAATCTTTGATAGAATTTCTTTTATAGATTTGGATGCTTTATCTTGATAACGAGCTACAGCTTCTTCACCAAACTCATCATTGATTTCATACCATGGATATTTTCTACTGTTCTGGATATAAATTTGTTGCTCCCAATCACAACCTGCAGGGTTTACACCTAAATTATACATTACACTGTATAATTTGGAGTCTTTAAGGTGCTTTGAGTGAATCAAATCAATTATGCTTACATATTGTTTGCTATCTTTTGAAATTGTAATCTCTTTTTCAAGTGCTTTGATTTGATTTAGAAGATACTCAGATAGTGCTTCGTCACTTCTGTTTTGATTATAGAAGTTTTCAACACGCGCCAATTCTGTTTCTTTTTTAGTGATATAATTCTGAGATTCAGATATAGTATTATTACACAACGAAATAAAAACATCTCTCAAGAGGTCTATAAATTGTTCCCTTTCTATACCATTGGCAACACTTGCAGCATCTTCCCGACTATCTGAAAAAGACACTAATTTGGGCTTATTCAATGTGGGAAGGTGATAAAATAGCTCACGTGCAAATATTTGTGTCGTTTTGGAGAAACCTGCTCTAAAACCTCGAATAGGGGATAATCTACGTTTTGAATAGTGATGATCGGCACCACAGAAGGGACAATGGGATGGTAAAGCTGGCGCTGACTTCTCTTCATCACTAGTTAATTCGGCCTTGTAGTATAAACCGTCAATATACTCAGCAGCAGTGTTAAAATGTCTTCTATTGGTAATTATTTCTCCAGAGAGCGCATTAATTTGTGCAGGAATCCAATTGCAATCTGCAAAAGTGAAATTTTCTGAATGCAGACTCTTCCTATGCTTTTTAACAATCCCATTGTGGTCTTCTTTGAAATAAGCTATTCTTTGATAATCACTACTATTTTTATCAACAGGCCAAAAGATGGCATATTCATTATAAGTACGCTTATCTACAATAACTTGGGTTGATTGTTCGGGTAGGCTCTCAATACTAGAAGATGTAGGTAATAGGTAGATTGTTTTATCTTCATCAATATGCCTTTTCCCCCCATAAAAAACACTACCGCAATCCTCACAGTAGAGTAACTCAAGAATACGATGATTGTCGCATTTCTCATCAATAATTGTAGGAGAAGCATGTAAACGACCAACAGGTCTGTTTTCTGTCCAATTACAAGTATCAATAGTCGCCCATAAACCACCAATATTTTTAAAGAAGAAGTGGAATCTTAAACGTGGAATTAGCATCTTGTAATCACCACTTAGTGTATTTCCGAACATATCAAATAAGCCACGTGCTATAATTAATCCTTCAGCAGCTTGGTATCTATCAGGGTCCACTTCCCCAAATAGTTGGTAGAAGTATTTACCCAGTTTATTATTGTCATCCTCATTTGTGCTATTATGGTCCGCAAATGGGATTGCTCTATTCTTTCCATATTCGGCACCACAATCAAAGAGGTCATAAAATCTTTGAGTAAGAGCCAACTCATCAGAAACAAGTAAGTATAACAGTTTCTGAATAGCGTTCTCGCCAATGGCATTAATGCCAGTGAAAGAGGATAGTTCGTCAACACTTTGTTGTAATTCTTCAAGAACAGATTTACTTGATGAAGACAATGTTTTATTAGAAGTTAGCTCTTCTTGAAGAGTATCAAAGCATGTGTCATTTTGTTGGTAAAGGTTTTTGATTCTTTTGAATGGGCTTGTGGGAAGTATTGAATCGTATTGCTGAAATATATCAATACGAGGTCCTGTGATAATATTATCAGCACTAAAATCACGATTAAAAAAATCTTTAAGGTACTGTATACTTTTTGAATCCGAAGGATCTAAAGAGGCAGAAGATGCCAATATACGCAACTGTTTGCTATCCGGCGATAAGCCAAGACGGTGTATTAGCAAACGCAAAAGATAAGCAATCTCCGTGCCAGATGTTCCTCTGTTAAGGTGTAGCTCATCAATCACCAGATGAAATATTCTAGTGGGATTTTCTTTATTAGGCTCACCTTCTAACCACTCTCTAGTTTTCTCAATCATAGATGATTCAACTGTCCTCATCAGCATGATAGCCAACATCGAGTAGTTGGTAATTAAAATGTCAGGAGGCGTTTGTTGCATATCAAATCTTGAACGCATTTCTGATGAAATACGACCGTCTTTTCCTTTAAGTCTTTGGAATGTATATTTGAGCGATTTTCGTCTTTTTTGTTCCGTGGAATCAACCCCGGCTTCATTAATCCAATTATCAATTTGAACAGATTGATTCTCAATATCTTTGAGAATATCTTTTAATTTATCAAGTTTTAGTTTACGCTGCCTTTTGAGCTTAGACTCTGTTTCGCTATCATTAGCTCTTTTGAACTGTCCAGAAACAGGGGTAGCACCATTGTATCTCCCGAAGAAAATGCGGTTGCCATGGAACTGAGAATCCATGAGCTCTTGTATTTCATCGCTATCAAGTGCCTCACGTAAACGTGCCATCTGATCTTCTACTAGGGCATTCATTGGATATACCACGATTGCCCTAATAGCTGCAGGACGTTTTTCATTGGGCCGTTGCATTGCTTCATTCGAAAAAACGCCATTGTTTCCTTCGAAAGATAAAATTGTTCTTTCATCAATACGTCTATTCCACCAATCGTTAAGAGGATATGGGGAGTTATCCTTGCTAGGCCAAGATGCAGCTTCTTTGATAATGTCTGCAAAGAGAGGTAATAAAAATGATTCAGTTTTACCAGAACCAGTACCTGAAGTAATGACACAATCTTTGCCCTCCATCCCATGCCTTAACATCTCGTACTGATGATTGTACATGGGATAACTCATCAAACCAGTATTAATGAATTGCTTAAAGAGGTTTATTGCATTAATAGGCATATTCGGAAGATCTGTTTCTTCCAAATTTGTAATCTTTAGTTTTTTCCCATTACGTTCCTTATGGGGATAAGCCGGTAATGGTTCTATCCATGGTTCTCTACTAAGAACTTGGTCCTTATTGAGCAAATTCTCACGTTCATATTCAAAACTGTTTTCTCCTCCTTTGAATCGGGTACCGAAAGCGGTTTTGATATATGAAATATAGTTCTCTCGTATCTCTTTAAACGATTTTATCGGGTCTAATAGATATTTTGCCATATTATTATTGACCTATTTTATTTAGTATATAATCAATGTTTACTGAAAGAGTGTATGGATTCTCACATATGTGATATGATCTCTCAAAGTTTTCTACTTTGGGAATTTCCCCTGTAACCATAGTCAATGCTCTTGCATACAAAAGGGGTAACTGTAGAGCTTGCGGTAGGCAAATAGTAGAATTGTCTTCATTGTATCTCACTACCTTAGCATCATCAAAATGCATTCCTAACAAATGCCCCCAGTATTTATCCACTTTATATTGTTTCTCATCTATCCACATAATGGTTTGGTTACGAAAACTATAAGGAAAATATGTCACAATAGCTTTTCCTTTGGAAAATGAATGTATTTTTCTATATTTTCTTGATTTAGCCAATGTCTTGTAATCAGCCACTTCGAAGTTTCTAATATTATCATAATAGTCTTCTGATTCCTTTCGCATTACATGGCTTTGATATTCAAAAATGCTAGCCATTTGATTGAGTAGAGCATTTGAGTATATACTTCTGAAGAAAGTGATGCCTAAATTTGACGCAAGGTCTTGAATATCCTCCAAACTGTCAGCTTTGATAAATACCGTTTCCGGCATCACCCCATCCGTGCTAGGCTTTATTTCTATAGACAGAAGTTTATTTTGGGATGTACGTTTGATAAGTTCTTCCATCAATCTGGGAACCCTAGCACCGGTTAAAATTGCAGTCCAATAATTTTCGGTTTGCTTAATAATCTTCAAGCTGTTTATGTATTCCTTTTGAATTTTTGGTGGAAGAAGAATTAAAACAGGCTTGTTTACTGCTATCAGATGTTCTCCTTTTACATAAGCATAGTTTATATACCCCATTCTAAAATAGTTGTTTATCATATCCAATACAGCCCATCTATTTTCTCTGTTTATTTCTATTCGTCCATTGAATTGAAGAGTGCTAATCATAGACTCTAAATCGTATTTATTACATTTAGGTCTACTAGAAATGGTATACAGCAAGAAATCAGTATAAGAATATTCGCCTGACGAGATAGGCCTAGCATTCCCCTCAGCCATCATTCTTTTACTTAACTCTCCATAATTTACATCATTAGAGACAGAGATATTGAGCCCTTTAAAGGCTCCAAATGAGGCATATTCTCCAAACTGATTGAATGAGATTTCTTCATATTCATCTGGTTGTAAAACTTTAAAATCAATCAGTCGATAATTATTGGTAGAGATCTTTTTATTGTTGCAGAAAATTTGGAACGATTTGCTCAAAGTAAAAAGATGGGTGACTTTGTGTAAAGCCCACAATCCATATGCCTCAATAAATTCTAACTCAATCTCTTCAACTCTACCTTCTGAATTGAATACAGCCTTAGGCCTGTCCAAAGTAACATCAATACCAGCTATGTCAAAAAATGCATCTAGCCCTTTATATATGCCTATTTCATTACCTTCTATAGGAATAGTAAGTGTGTTAACTAGGTTGGCTGAGATATTTGATTGGAAATGGAATTTATCTATTTCGTTATCTTTCAAGTCTATCTTCACACAAGCGATTATAAACAATCTATAGGATTTGGACAAATCATGACTTTTAATCTCACATGCCTCATTCTCATTCAGCCAATTGGAATACTTTTCATATACTTCTTTTTTTAGCAAAACCAAATACTTCCCACCGGCAACAATTTTTTTGCAGGAAAGAAAGTTGAAATTATTAACAGATAGCAACTCGCACTCATGTGGCTTATAGATCAACTCAACTTGGGGTTGATCTATCCTATTAAATGTTATAGTAGTTCCAGTATTAATGGCATTTGCGATGTTATCATTCCATATGGGAGCATCAGCCAAACTATTGTTATTGGTAATAACAAAAGAATAATTGCCATATCGCTCTGATTCATACTCGAATTCCTCTGCAAATGATGCATCAGGAATTGATGCAAGCAGATTAAATTCATAGTGCCCATGAAATGGAGAAACCTGCATAACCATGCTCTGCCTAGTACCACTATATTCCTGGCGTTTGATATTACCCTGCTTGTTTATAGTTATAGCAGTACCATCCCACTTAAAGTATTCTTTTCTGAAGGTCGAAACAATGAGATCGCCATATTTTCCTATAGCATCTTTCCATTTTCTATCATCAAAATCGATATCCCGATGGTATCTATTAAGAATTTGCTTTATTTCAGCATTAGTGAGATCGTTCCCAGGAGCTAATCCAGCCTTGTAGAAAATCGTTTTAAATTTCTCCTTACGGGTTGCAGTGAATAAACATTCAGCTAAGAAAGGAGCCACATATTCATTCCTGTTGCCAAATTGGTATTTTAATTGATATTTATACCCATTATTTTGAGCCCATTCTTCTAAAGTTAGCCATAATTTCTTGAGCGGTGGAGTCAATAAAGCCATATCTGATGTGCCAATTTTATCATAATCCTTAATTAGACCATTTTCTATTAAAAATTTTCTAAGTCTACTATAGAAATTACTTGCATGAAGATCTGGTTGATTAGCTAAAGGCATAGTAAAGAGGGCAAAATAGGGAAACAACATATATAGTTTATCCTTACTATCACACATAGTAATCCTCTCCGTCATCCGAACAAAAAAAGATGTTTTATCAGCTTTATCAGTACGGAACAGACGAATAAATGATGTCCAAATATAATCTTCACTACTTTGAGGCGGTACACCTCTTTCGCGTTGATGATTCTGAACTTTCTCAATCTCATCATCTAATATACCAATTTCTTTTATATAGTCAATAAAAGATTCTTTGTCTATACTGAGGTATATATCATTAGAAGAATCAGTTCCAAAGAAATAATTCTTAATAGCGTAATTCCAATCTTCATATTTCATGGAGTTTTTTTTTTAGCACATTGGCATTCTAGTGAATTGCTCAAGTTACTTAGCTGTTTTATATTCTCATTCGAATTCGCAGAGGAACTAACTTCACCACTTTTAAAACCATACTTCTCTTCGGAAACAACTGCATGGAGTTGTATACCTTTTGAAATTTCCTCTTTAATTACTCTTTTTATAATAGCATTTTCAAACTCAATTCTATTAAGGATAACATCAATACCATAATTGGATATATACGGTTGAAACTTTAATCCAAAAATAATGCTTGCAAGTTCTTTTGTTTCTCTTTTGAATAAATCTTTTAATATATCAGTTATTTCATTAATACTTAAAGTAAGATCGTGAACTAAAGCCATGGATAAAGAAGGATGTTGCAATGCCTCCTCGGAAGCTAAACTACGAAGTTCTCCTATCTTTGTCCATATACCAATCTCACCAATAGTATGTTTCTCTTCTGGAACCCATACTAAATGTTTCTGATTGTTTATTTTGCAAGTATAAAACTCACTAGTATAGGCTAATAATGATTCAAAACCAGCTCTCCAATTACCTGATGCATTAACCAAAGCGTCTATACTAAATGGAACCAATTCATAGATGTTAGGAATGATTCTATCTAGATTAATATGTGAAACCGTCCTCTTATTACCTGATGAAGTATAAGAAAAAGAATCACCAACAAATCCTTTTACTTTTAAGATACCATGGGTTGCAGGGTTTATGTATTTGTACGAGCTTTTAATATCCAACTGCTCTAACAAATACTTAATATGCTCAAAAGATATACATGCCATATTACTACAAGTTAGTGGTGAATATAATCATATATGCTGGACGCTACACCTAAAGCTGCTAAATATGGAACTCCATTACCAATAGCCTTGAATGCATCTGAAAGAGTAATATCAGTCGGTAAAACGTAATTGGCAGGAAGTGATTGAATAGCCAAAGCTTCTGATACCGAAATACGCCGGGGGAGATATGGGTGTATATGCACTTCATTGTTTCCGTATGCAGCTGTAGGAGAATACCTCCATCGGTGAAGCCTTTTATAACATTTCTTCATTACATCACCTTCATTTTTACTCTGAAAGCGTATCAGGCCCGCTTTAGGACGGAAATACATATTAGCATTTGGATGATGGACAACATCATTCATCTCCCACCAATGTTCAACTGTAAGGTCCTCGATAACGTCATCTGGCATAGGAGTCGCTGTACCTTCTTGATAAGGCGTAACAGTAGGCCATTGCCCATTCAATACGTCACGGTGGTATCTTTTGTTTGCCTCCCAATCAAATCCTACCAATTGGTTACCATTTGTCTGAATATGCAATTGGTTTCTTATTCCTTCATGGAATCCAATCAATATAATACGATCTCTATCTTGTGGTGCTCCAAATTCTATTGAATTAATAAGCTGTTCTGTCATAGCGTAACCTGCCAGGGTAAGTTGCTGTTTCAACTCTTCAAAGAACGCTCTATGCCGTGCGGTTCGGTATAGACCTTTGACATTTTCAAAAACAAAGAAGTCGGGCAAAGAATTACAGATTAGGTCCACATACGTTTGTGACAATCTACCATTGTCACCTTCACGCCCCTTGTTCTTACCAGCAACAGAAAAATCGGGGCAAGGAGGGCCACCAATAAAACCAACCATATCAATATCTTCTCGTTGCCGTGCTTGATTAATATAACCATGAAGCTCAGCATTCCACTGCTCATTATTTAGCCACTGAGATATATCTCCAACGTGATGCCCAAATTGAGGTGCCGCTATGCCCATATTACGTCTGGAAAACTGGTATATGTCGTTGAAGGATTGCTTGAATTCATTGACAAAAAGGGTTTCGAAATGATATGTCATCTCAAAACCTAAATCAAGGAAGCCCGCTCCTGCAAAAAATGAAAATATTCCTATCATGTTTTTACAAATATTAAATTAAGTGCCCTGCAAAGAGTCACTTGATTTCTTTATTATTAATAATAGCAAGATAGCATTTATACGATTCGTCATATGGATCAAACAAATCTTTCAGCTGAACTTAGCATCTTTGGGATTTCAATCAATCGAGAAGTAGAAGGCTGTTTTTGTTAATAATACAGCTTGTTTCCTACTTCAAACACTTTGCCAGCTAACGAATTATGATCCGTTTTTCTGCGAGGATTACTCGAAGTTTATTTAGAATAAATGTTTCTCTGCATTCTATGTTTTTCTTGTTTTGTGCAAAGCTAAATATTTTTATTTAACTCACAAAGCCAAATAGAGAATAGAGTTAATATAAATTAGGTTTGTTATCATCCGAAAGTAGTGGATCATATACAAGATTATTATTTTTCAGGGTTGTTAAGGAGGAATTCCCCTACTTTTGCCTTAGATGATGATATCTGGAGTAGATGGGATACTTTTACGATTACATCTGAAAATCTGATAAAGATAATTTCCTGTATGATCAGCGTATTAGCATTGTAGTTCATAATCAATGAATAAATATTTCTTTTTATAGTTTATTAATATATAAACTAAAATGATTATCTTTGTAATGTTGGAACGAGGTAAATTCTTATTAGAGAAACATAGAAACTATGTAGGTGCAAAACTGAGTGCTTTTTGGAAATAAGTTTTATAACTTATTGAATATCAAAAGCAATTAAAAAATCCGTTAGTCCCGTACGCACCGCGAAAGCAAATAGCAAGAGATTGTGTCAATAACACCCTCTTTCCTTTTTCTTCACTTTGGCAAAAAATAGCGGGTTCTTTACTTTAATTAGCCGATAGCATCAATAATTTCCTGGGGTGTTATCACTAGAGCATCACTCTCACGAAGCGGCTTTTGTTTCAGGAATAATACCGGAACGATCTCCTGCCCTTTTAAGAAAGGGAGTTTCCGAGCTTTGGCAGTCAGTTCGTAAATTAGCCTGCCCGCATCTTCACCTTCTGTCCATTTACATTCCCCGACAAGCAGTTTCTTACCGTCCATACTCTGTGCCACTACGTCCAGTTCGATAGCTTCATCCCTTGATACATTGCCCCACCAACGTCCGGCAAGATTGTACATATCTCCGCCGATTACTCCACCACTGACAGCCTGACGACATAGTTTTTCCCACCAGACAGATACATATCGAGAAAACTGTGAGCAGATAGCATCCGTCACAAAACCAGAACGTCCGAGTTCTATCAGCGAGCGGTTGGGAACTACAAAATGAAAATAGAAATCCATAAATGGGTCACTTACCTTATACAGGCTCTTCTTGCTGTTCTTCGGATTCTCACCGAAAGGAATCTCCCGTTCGATGAAATCCAGTTGGCGTAGTTTCTCTAATGGACCGGATAAATGGGTAGCCGGTTTTTCCAGGCGTGCGGCAATTTCCGATAATCGGTTGGCACCGCTCCCAATCACAGAGAGAAGCGTCGATGCCTGAATTACATCCCGCATATCGTCCATAAACAGACGGATCGGTTCCTCGTACAGTGTACCTAACGGATTGAGTATATTATAAGCTATTGACTCCTGCAAGCCGTCATCTTGTAACCGAAGCTCCCAATAACGGGGCACACCTCCCCATATAGCATATTCTTCCACCGTACTCACAGCATCCGAATGCAATACTTCCTGTAAATACTTAATATGTATAGGAGATAGTTTCAGCATCTGGTCTGCACGTCCGTATAACGGGGCACTACCATCCAATATCAATCCCTGCATCAATTGTTGGGAAGACCCACAAATAATCAGGTTATACTTAAGGCTACGTGAATCTATCAACCTTTGCAATAGGGCAGGGAGTTCTGGAGAACTCTTGACCAAATACGGGAACTCGTCCAAACAGAGTGAAAAACGCTCTTGAGTCCGATGGTTAAGAGCTGTCAGTATTGCTTCCCAATCAGGATATACTACTTTATCAAAATCCGGTATTACCATACCGATTTCTTTGGCAAGCAGGCTGATTTGATGCGCACGCTCGGTTTGGTCAGCCATATAGTACACATCATTTGAAGTCAGCACTTTTTTTATCAGGGTGGATTTTCCTAATCTGCGCCTGCCATATACAACGACAAATGCAGATTTCTCACCGTTCAACGCTTTTTGGAGCCGTTTTTGTTCTTCTATCCGATCTACGAATTCCATATTTCAATTATTATAGAATACAAAAATAATGTTTCTACTCCATAATAACAAGCGTCTTACTTGTTTTTCTCATTTAAGTTTTCTTCTATACCCAACTTCTTTTTAATGCCACTTGCACCTATTTTGCATTCTCAAATTAGTCAGACGGAACGTTTTCCCGAAACTGAAACACTCTCCGTTACACAAAATCTTCAAGTACATAAATTTATTCGTCCGGCTATGGACTCATAATTCAATTAAATATAGCATCTTTGTGCATACAAAAAAATAGAATAACGTATGAAAGAAGTAATATTTGTATTATTAAATGGTTTTGCCGATTGGGAGGGTGCATTTACAGCCATCTGTTTGAATCAGGGTGTTAAACCCGGAAACCCCATCAATTATAAAGTAAAATACCTCTCAATAACCAAAGAGCCTGTCACTTCAATAGGAGGACTCAGAGTATTACCCGATTATGATCTAAAAGATATGCCAGAAGACTATGCAGGTCTGATATTAATCGGCGGCATGAGATGGTTTTCAGCGGAAGCCGAATTGCTTGTTCCGCTTGTAAAGAAAGCACTTAAAGAAAAGAAACTGGTTGCTGGTATTTGCAACGCTTCCGTCTTTCTTGGTATGCATGGTTTTTTAAATGAGGTAAAGCATACCAGCAATACACTCGATTACTTAAAACAATATGCCGGAGATCAATATACAGGCGAATCCAATTATATAAATAAACAGGCTGTAAGAGATGAAAATATTGTAACTGCCAATGGCATCGGACAACTGGAATTTTGCAGGGAAGTATTATATGCATTAGAAGCCGATACAGCTGAAGCGATAGAAGAAAGTTATCTGTTTTATAAGAATGGGGTCTGCCCGAAAAGATAAACAAACGAAGAATATAGACATAAGAGACTTCTGATATTATTGGTATTTACCAAACTATTTTCGGTAAATACCAATAGCATTGAATATAGCATTCTCATAACGAATATATTTCATTTTGATGTCAAACACATAACAAAAGAATGACAAACAGCTAATCCACCTCCCTTTTTTTAGTTAAATCCCTCCATAAAATGATCCTTTGATAAATATTACCCCTATTTTTGACGAAAAATACCCAGTCCGGATATAGGAAACTAATTATACTTGCAGTAGCATATTAGAACCAAGCTATGTGATTGAATGAAAAAAACGGCATAGGCTTATCACAAAAACTATTTAACCCTTATTTAAATTCTGTATGAGACTTATATTAATATTCACTTTTACGCTGATTAGTGCGAAGCTAAATCAGACGCATCCATATTCAGGTATTTTCCATCCTCCTATAAAGGCAGAAAAAGGTGCAAGTCCCCTGACATATCCCATTGGAAGTCTCAGCCTCGGATTATTCATATCTCTACTAGCCTACCATCGAACAAAACGCAACAAAGAACTACTTTCCCACGACAAATTAAGCCTTGCCCTGAGCATGGTACACAGGACTCAAACTCCATTAACATTAATGCAGAATCTGCTGAATGACATCGATTCGGAACAACTTCCGGAAGATATCTCAAAAAAGCTAAAGCATGCGCTCGGTTACACGATGCATGTCATGGAATGCTACCAAAACATTGCAGTTCTGAACAAGCTGACCAATCATGCAGCTTCAGAATTTCAAACCAACGAATTCGAACTTCATACTTATATCAATTCAATAATCACCCATTGCCGGACATACGCCCAAACACGCAGGATACAACTATGCACCAACAAGGAAGCAGGCTACGTCAGTTGCCGGATCAATGAAGCTATGATGACTGCAACGCTGCAATGTTTATTATATAAGATAATAGATATAACTCCCCGGGAGGAGCACGTAGACATTAGGGTGTCACATACCGATGGCTACTGGAACCTACAAATAAGCAACAGCACGTATACTGAAAAAAGGGATTCACGTCCGGGACAATCGATCCTGGCAGGAATGCCAATATCTTATTGCAGGCATTTCCATATAGTCAAGAAAATAATCCGCCTACATGATGGAAAAATAACAGGAAGAAAAAAAGGAAGAGGCATTTTTATCCAAATCAGTATCCCTATACATATCCCTTGCAAAAAAGATTACTGCCCGATCACTCAATATTCTGTAATGAATGGTTACGAAAACACTTTTCCCTGCAAAGAGCAGTTGTCTCCAAAAGACAAAGAGGCATCGAAAGGCAATAAAGTACCTCATGTCCTGCTGGTTATGGCAGATACAGAACTGAGCAGTTATCTACATGAACGACTCTCGAAAAACTTTCAGGTTTCTGTTTTTGACAATCCCGAACAGGTTTGTTCCTCTCCCACCCAGCGTAATCCGGATGTCATCATTGTTGACGAAACAGTCAATGGCATATATGGAAGTGAGCTTTGCTCGGAGATAAAGGCGGATACCTGTATGTGTAATATTCCGGTAATCCTTCTGATAAGCCTGTGCGATAGCGAAAGCTATCTGGCACATATCGGCTGTGGTGCCGACAAAGTAGAATTACGTATGATAAACGTCTGCAAACTCAAGGCAGATATAATAGCTCTGATCAATCACCGTGCTGCACAAAAAGAGCGACTCAAAGAGTTTGCGGCAGCTACTCTTCCTGCCGACCACTCCGAAAAGGTATCACAGGGCGACAGTGACGCCATACTGATAGATAAAATACAGAAATGTCTGGAGAAGAATCTTTCGAGTGAAAAATATACAGTAGAAATGCTGTGTGCCGACATAGGAATGAGTCGCACAGCATTCTATAACAGAGTGAAGTTCATTGTCGGAAAATCTCCCACCAATTACATTCTCTCCTATAAGATGGGGATTGCCAAAACGATGCTGGCTTCCAGACAATATAATGTTTCTGAAATCGCAACCTTACTAGGCTATTGCGATGCCAAATATTTCGGAAAGAAATTCAAAGATTTTTATGGTATTTCACCCATGCAATACGTCAGGGATGTAATGGGATAACTCTCTTCATTTACTTGTCCTACCAGCAAGTTATCCCATACGCTTCCTGTTTTCAAGCTTTATTCAACCATAAAACTCTCAGACTTAAAACCGCTGTAAAACCTTCCGGAAGTTGCCGTAAATTTCAGCACGCAATAGTCGGGATCTGTCACGCCTTCCGGATAATACATGGTGTCACCCTCCTGCCAGATCATCTCTTTACTGGCACTATCAGTCAGCACTTCCATAGTGCCACGCAGCATCACACCTCTAAAAAACCTCGCATCACAAAAGTAAATACAGGCATGATTGTTTTCCCTATACTGCGCGACACGCATTGATGAAGTGTTTGTCGTCAGATAAACTGTTTTTATCCCTTCCCGCTTTCGGGGTTGCAACATAGCCTTGATATTAGGAAATCCTTCATTATCTATGGAACCGATAAAAGCCGTTTTCAACTTATCAATCATGTTCCCTACTGTCTTTTCCGCATCTCTCATCATTCAATTATTTTAAATGGTTATTATCTGATGCGAAAGTAGGAATATAGAACACAATCAGTGCAATAAAAAGAAAGGGAGAAATAGCACTTTTTACGGTTTATGCGTTTTTCGATAAAGCAGAGGCGTTTCTCCCGTATGCTGTCGGAAGCAACGGATAAAATAAGAAACGGTTGAGAAGTGAAGTTCAAATGCAATATCCGATATGGAGGAATCTGTATAGGCAAGTAGTCTCTTAGACTCATCCATTACTTTATTCTGTATATATTGCTTCGCACTAAATCCCATTATTGAAGTTACAATCTCATTCAGATAATTCGGAGTAATGCAAAGTTTATCTGCATAATATTGAACAGAATGCTGTTCTTTCAAACGAGCGTCAACTAACTTAATAAATTTGTTTATATGGATATTGTTGGTTTCTTTACTTGTACTCTCTCCCCCGATATCCGCTTTTTGATAGGCCCGGTTCAACAACATCAGTACTTCATAAAGTAATGCCCTCAATACATGTACATCATTCTGTTTGTACGAATCAATCTCTGCTTTAATGTTATGTAATATCTGAAGGATACGCATATAAAGTTCATCCGACAACTGTAATTTGGATGATGTCTTCCCCGATTTGAAGAATGAGAGGTGCTGTACAAAAAGAGAATCTTTAAAAAGAGAAGATAAAAACTCATCTTCAAAGATCAAGGCATAGCCATTGACTATACGATGGGTATCCCAATTCCGAATCTCTCCCGGTTTAGAGAAAAACACATCACGGGAAACCGCTTCACAAGTCTGACTATCTATCGAGAACATGCCCTCTCCTTCTGTGACAAACGTGATATCATAGTAAGTCAGCGTATGGACAGAACTTAGGGCGAGGAACTTTTTTACATATTTCAGTTCGACGACATCTACTAAAAGTTCACTTCCATACTTATTCTTATAGAAAGTATATCGGGGGATCGAGTTCTTCATTTGAGATACAAAAATAATATTCCTTATCAAATAATCCAAAGCCTCTCCAACTAAAAAAAACAGGAAGCCCACAGACTATTTAATAAGGAATATATTAAAGAGACGGATCACAAGAAAACATTTCTTATTTACGACTGCCAGCCAAGTATCCCAGACTTGTCACGTCAGCCCCTAAATAATAAGTAATGTATTTCAAAGGGACCCTGTACAGGATATCGGGTATCTCTGTCAATAAAGAAAGATATCTTTCTCTGATTGTCAGTTTACGGGTATTTACATTCATTTCCTCTTTCAAATAAAACTGATATTCCATCAGCTGGCGCATCAGATTGGCAAACGTTATGGATGTTGCGCATAACTCTTCAATCTCATCCTCACTGATGTAATAGGCAACACACCTTGTCAGTGTTTTTATAGAATGCTTACTTGTATTGTAGCACAAGATAGCGTCACCTTCGGACAGGAATCTGACAGTTTTGTCCTCTTCCTGCCAGGTAGTAAATGTATGCAGGATGCCGGAAACGATAATATACAAGCTCTGCTCGGGCATTGTAGCAGAAGCAATCGTTTCTCCTTTATCCAGATACACCATTTCCATGCGAGCCAACAGCTCTTTCACTTCCTTTTCTTCAACCTGATACTCAAAACAGAGTTTCTTCAAATAAGCTTCCATACAAATTGATTTTAGTTAATATATCCACTTAAAAACACCTAATTCGACATAGCAGGCATCATTGTGCCTTTCAAATAAACTTTCTTCCGTGTATACCTTAAATACCAAATGCATATCAACAATGAAACCACTGTTGAAATAGGCGGAGCAAACCCCATGATAAACAGGGAAGAACTATCTATCTGGCTGAACCAGTACGACAACGGAATCCTAAACAGGAAAGTCGCTATCAGACTGTGAATCATCGGGAATAGTGAATTTCCCTGTCCGCTGAAGTAAGAATTTATGCAGAACACAAAACTTACTATAATACAGTCGATGCTATATCCTCGCAGATACTCCGCCGCCATTGCCACAACCGCAGCATCTTTCGTAAAGAATGCGGTAAGCGTTTCCGGCAGGAATTGTGAATAGACACAAACCGATATACCGAAAACGAGTGCAATACCTATCCCGGAAGCCAGACATCTGTTCATCCGCTGTATGAGTCCGGCTCCGTAGTTCTGTGCTGTCATCGTTGCCACTGCCGATGAAATCGCCATCGGAGGCAACATGGCAAACACGATGATTTTCTCTACAACACCTAAAGAGGCCGATGCGATCACTCCCATCTGATTGACTATAACGGTTATAATCAGAAAGGAGATATTAATCAACGCATCCTGCAACGCAATAGGCGCCCCCAATGTCATGATTTTTTTAGCCAGATTCCGGTTCAGCCGGATATCTTTTCGTGTAAACTCAAAATGGAATCCATGCCGATATAAGAACCAAAGAGATATCACAAAGCTGACTCCCTGCGCCGTTATGGTGGCAACTGCTGCTCCTGTAGCTCCCAAATGGAAATATCCTACCAGTATAAAATCAAGTACAATATTAATCACACATGCCAGCGCTACAAAATAAAGCGGTGTCTTAGAGTCTCCCAACCCACGCAGAATACCGCATACGACGTTATATCCTACGATAAACAAGATACCGATCGAACACACCAGAATATAACTTTTCGTATCTGCCATTGCTTCCATCGGTGTATGCATCAACTCTGCTATCTGACCATGAAAGACCACCATGACCAAAGTAAGCAGTACCCCGATCATTGAAAACAGCCACACGGAAGAACCGATGGTAAAAGCCACCTTCTTGTCATCCTTGGCTCCGGTAGCAATAGCAATCAGCACGGTTGTTCCCGTCGTAATACCAAGAATAATACCTGTAATTGTCTGCATCACCTGGCTGCCGATAGCCACAGCCGCTACACTTGCAGAATCATCGTATTGTCCCACAACAAAGAGGTCAGCCCCGCCATAAAGCGCCTGAAGCACATTCGCAATCAGAAAAGGAACCGCAAATTGCAGTAATACCTTCGGAACGCTCCCTTGTGTCAAATTTAACTCCTTCATAGTTTCTTCGCTACTTATTCCTCTAATCTCTATTTGTTACAAAATAAAATAGTGCCGGACAAGCTGAATGATTCGCACCATTCATCTTATCCGGCACCATAATTATTATTATAGCACCCTCCGATGAGGATTTTCTATGCCTGTCCCTATTTTTGGGCTGCAAATATGGGCTTTGTTTTCATAATTACCAAATTATAATCGATAATTATTTTTTTATGATACCATAAGGTATCAATGTGATACCAATTTCAAACCAACGATGGAGCAAATCAATGTGAAGATAAAGAACATTCTGCTCCAGCTTGTCGGTTCTTTAAAGAAAAAGATACCGATCAACACAGTGCCTGCCGCACCGATACCGGTCCATATGGCATAAGCTGTGCCAACGGGCAATGCCTTTGTTACTCTTATCAGGAGAAGCATACTAACGCATAAAGATATCAGTAGCCCCAATGACCACAGATATTTCTCTACTCCTATAACCCTGTTTATTTTTCCCAGACAGAAGGTAAATACCAGTTCGAGGCATCCAGCCAAAATCAAAAGAATCCAGTTCATAACACTTATTGTTTTTGGTTACAAAGGTCATGAATTTCTGTCCACCTCTATTTTACATTTGTAAAAAAGGAATTTTACATTTGATAAAAAATCACCTGATCTTTGCCCGGATTCTACTTAGATTGACCTGCGAGATGCCTAAATATGACGCTATAATACCCAGCGGTACGCGTTGAAGTATATCAGGATAGTCGGATATCAGTTCCTGATATCTCTCCAATGAAGTGTTGAATTGTCGGGAAATAAAAAGTTTCTCTGATTTGATACATTCTCTTTCGGCAAATTTCCTTCCCCAGTTGGCTATGTGTATATCTTCCAAATAGAGATTATGCAATTTATCAACACTCAGTTCATACAGGACGCTGTCTTCCAAAAGTTCAATATTCTCATATCCCGCCTGATTATCATAGAGAGTTTGCAACGGGAAAATAGCATCTCCCTCTTTCCCGAACCAGAATGTAACTTTCTTATCCGACTTATGGGTGTAGGCATGCAGCATCCCTTTCTTCATCAGATAAAATTTAGTGCTTTTACGGTTTGCCCAAAACAGATGAAAACCTTTAGGATATACCACTTCAGGAGCATCACTCAATAATGCTTCTTTCGAAGCATCCGGCAGTTTATATATGTTGTCAATGATATTATGTATATCCATAAATAGTTTTATTTCAATTGCTTTGCCACTCTTTTCAGCATAGAACGGATGGTTTGCCAAAAATAGTCACTTTAAATAAACAAACAATGACTTTACCCATTTTTCTGTACTTCGTCCATTCATATTTTGTTTTAAAACAAAATAAGGGCTGCCCCATACAAGGACAGCCCTCACCTATTCTATTTACATATCCTATTAATCTTCAATAGTACATATACTTACACGGTTCCAGTCCGGTTCGGTAAACATGTCACCTACTCCCTGACCTTCGGCAGTGATACGTGCCGGATTAATCTTATATTTGTTGACCAAGATCGTTTTTACAGCCTCTGCACGAGCCGCAGCTATTCGGGCATTGACTTCCACACTACCTTCCGGAGAAGCATATCCTTTGATCACTACTTTTGAGTCGGCATATTTCTTCATATAAGAAGCTACACGTTCTACATTCGGGAGCTGTGAAGCATCAACCGATGATTTGCCTTGTCTGAAAGTAATGATAGATTCGGGAACACGGGCAGTCTTTACCACAGTTTCAACCGGAACAACCTTAGTGCGACATGCTTCAAGTTCCTGCTGCAATCCGCTGATTTTCTGGTTAGCGCTGTTCAACTCACCATCCTTATTATTCACCTGTCCGCGAAGAGCATTAACAGAAGCGTTCAGATCGTCAATTTCGCCTTGGTTGTAAACTCTCACTTCAGTGAAGTAACGGTTTCCTGAACTGGTCTTAAAGTGATAAGTCAGTCCGGCAGTCAATTCAAATGCCGCATTGTTGGCATTGAAACGGCTTTTTGCCTGATTGAAGTCACCTTGCATATCATATACAATGGCTGGTTTCACTCCTAAAGTCCAGGCTTTGCTTTCACCAAGGTTAAAGTTCAGATTCAATCCGAAGCGGGTAGACCATGAATTCTGGTCGCCATCGCCATTCACATAATAGTGCAGCCAACCCGCACCGGCTACTGCCTCAACCTCAAACAAACGAGGAACACCCTTGTAACCTGCAAACAGGTTCATCAGGTTTACTTTACCCAACAGGCTAACGTCAGATGCGTCAAAAGCTGTTTTGCTTTGGGTAGTATTGATATATCCCATGCCTTGCAATCCTAAACCAAATATAGGAGTTAATTGTTTGGAGACTCCGATTCCGAAACCGGGACGTGCATTCTTAAAGAAAGCGCTGTGAGTAAGAGGAGTAATCACACCGGCGTTTACTTCTACAGACCAATTATCTGCAAACTTTGTACCTTCCACAACAGTCTGGGCATTCGCTGTAAAAGCGCCCAATACCATAGCTAATAAAATAATAGATTTTCTCATAATCATTCTTTTTTTAATTGTAATGTTTCATTTGCTAAATTATTAGAAATGTTTTATTTGCTCATGTCTAACTTTTTAGTTCATAATTAAAGCTCGTTATTTAGATTAAACAACATTCCATATCAAATATTAGTTCGCAGCCCTCTAGCTGAATTAACATCTATTTACTCAATCCATCCAGGAGAAACGATACATGTATGTTCCGGCATTCCCTGTTAGAGAACAAATATGAAAGAACGACTATTATGCAAAAACTGGATACGAAATATACAGAGGGATCAGAAGGAAGATCGAAAAAACGGCTGGATTTCCAATCAGAAAATATCCAATGAACAGGAATATCGATTATTATATTGCGATATGATACAATTCTGTAGCTGTTACATCCCCAATAACACCAATTGTAAGAAAACCAGTCCAAGTTAACACAATATAAAGTGATGGAAAAAGAAAACAACCAGCGTAAAAAGCCGGTTGAAAAAGAGATTTTCCCCTTCCTTGCAGAGAAAACAAACCTTCCTCACCGACCAATGACCCGTTCCTTTAAAACCAACGGACCGTTTCATTTAAAGGAACAACCTGTTTCATGCATTGTTATGATGCATATAACAGTTATATTGATGCAGCAAAGCCTTCAGAAAGTGTATATTATTTCATCTTTATATGCATAATTCTCTCTATCTGAAGAAAATCATACCGAAAACATTCATTCTAAATATTAAAAACAGAACATTGATAAAAGATACAAATCGATGAGATTAACACTTTATTTTCACTTTGCGACAGTATCCGGATTTGTGTATCCTGTTTCGAAAAAGTTTTTTTTCTTTTTATTATGCACAGTGAAATCAGCATAACGGCTTTCAGATATATGCTAATAATAGCCGAATAATTTTATCCCCTTTTCAGTTGGATTATTGATTTAATTTCTAACTTTGCCGGCAACATCGGTTTCCGAATCATCATCAACATGAAACGGAATTAAAAGGGAATCCCGTGAAAATCAGGAACTATCCCCGTAGCTGTAAGTTTTATCCCTCCATCAGAATGAGAGAAATGTTGTGGCATTCATCCGCCACTGGTTTTGCTGAACAAACCGGGAAGGCGTCACAACAGAAACAAGTCAGAAGACCTGCCGATTTGATAACCGTTATTCCAGGCTTTCGGGTGAAAGGCAATAGAACGAATCCTACACAGATCCATTTTATTACAAGCTCCGGAAATTGTCGTGCACGAATAACTATGTAAGCACAAATTATATTTGTTAATTCTTAAAATATAGGTATGATCAGTTCGGAGATATTTATTATCAAAAGGGACGGGAAGAAAGAACTTTTTTCCCTCGACAAAATTAAGAATGCAATATCCAAGGCATTCTTGTCAGTAGGAAGTTTTGCAACACAGGATGTTATCACCAACGTGTTGAGTCGTGTCAGTATCAGTGACGGGACAAATGTAGAAGAAATCCAGAACCAGGTGGAAGTCGCCCTGATGGCAGAGCATTATTACAGCGTTGCCAAGGCATATATGCTGTATCGCCAAAAACATCTGGAAGACCGGGAAGTAAGGGACAAGCTCAAATTTCTTCTCGATTATTGCGACGCTTCCAATCCGGCTACCGGCAGCAAATACGATTCCAACGCCAATGTGGAGAACAAGAATATCGCCACACTGATAGGCGAACTCCCCAAATCGAATTTTATCCGCCTCAACCGCCGCCTGTTGATAGACCGCCTGAAAGATATGTACGGCAAAGAAATATCCGACCGTTATCTGGACCTGCTGAATCATCACTTCATCTACAAGAATGATGAAACCAATCTTGCCAACTACTGTGCAAGTATTACGATGTATCCCTGGTTGATAGCAGGCACAACAGCCGTAGGAGGCAATTCCACTGCCCCCACCAATCTGAAATCTTTCTGTGGCGGATTCGTCAATATGGTATTCATCGTATCGAGTATGTTGAGCGGGGCATGCGCTACGCCCGAGTTTCTGATGTATATGAACTATTTCATAGGACTGGAATACGGACAGGATTATTATAAGAACCCCGACAAACTCGCAGACCTATCCCTGAAACAAAGATCGATTGACAAAGTCATAACGGACTGTTTCGAACAAATCGTCTATTCCATCAATCAGCCTACAGGAGCACGCAACTTCCAGGCTGTCTTCTGGAATGTAGCTTATTATGACAAGTATTATTTCAACAGCCTTTTCGAGCACTTCGTTTTCCCGGATGGAAGCAAGCCCGACTGGGATTCACTCAGCTGGTTGCAGAAGCGTTTTATGAAATGGTTTAATAAAGAACGCACCCGCACCATACTGACATTCCCTGTCGAGACAATGGCACTCTTGACAAAAGACGGTGACGTGCTGGATAAAGAATACGGTGACTTCACTGCCGAGATGTATGCAGAGGGGCATTCCTTCTTTACTTATATGAGCGACAATGCCGATTCTTTGAGTAGTTGCTGCCGCTTGCGTAATGAGATACAAGACAACGGTTTCAGTTATACGCTGGGAGCCGGAGGAGTTTCTACCGGTTCTAAAAGTGTGCTCACCATCAATCTGAACCGCTGTATCCAGCACGCTGTAAAATCCGGCATGCTTTATCCTTTCTTTCTGGAAGAAGTAGTCGATCTGGTTCATAAAGTACAACTGGCCTATAATGAGAATCTGAAGCAACTGCAGGCAAAAGGAATGTTGCCGCTGTTTGATACCGGTTACATCAATATGAGTCGTCAGTATCTTACTATCGGTGTAAACGGACTGGTGGAAGCCGCGCAGTTCATGGGAATCGACATTAATGATAATCCTAAATATGAAGCTTTTGTACAGGAAATTCTCGGCATGATTGAAAAATATAACAAGAAATACCGTACAAAAGACATTCTGTTCAACTGTGAAATGATTCCTGCCGAAAATGTCGGAGTGAAGCATGCGAAATGGGACAAGGAAGCAGGATTCCAGACTTACCGCGAATGCTATAACAGTTACTTCTATATCGTAGAAGATCAATCGCTGAACATCGTCGATAAATTCCGTCTGCATGGCCATCGCTATATCGAACATCTGACAGGCGGTTCTGCTCTGCACATGAACCTGGAAGAACATCTTAGCAAAGAACAATACCGGCAATTACTCCGTGTGGCTGCTACCGAAGGCTGCAATTACTTTACATTCAACATTCCGAACACCGTATGTAATAAATGTCATCACATCGACAAACGGTATCTGCACGAGTGTCCCGAATGTCATAGCGAGGATGTGGACTATCTGACCCGCGTTATCGGCTACATGAAACGTATCAGCAATTTCTCCCAGGCACGTCAAAAGGAGGCAGACCTCAGATATTATGCTTCGGTACGCTGATTACGATATTGTATTTCAAGAGATACCGGACGAAGTAACGCTGGCTATCAATCTCTCCAACTGCCCCAATCACTGCAAAGGCTGCCATAGTCCTTACCTAATGGAGAACGTTGGAGAGCCCTTGAATGAAAACAGCCTTTCCGTACTGCTCGACAAGTACGGAAAGGCTGTCACGTGCGTCTGCTTTATGGGTGGCGATGCTTCACCTGCGGAAGTAGAACGGCTGGCTGAATATCTAAGCAGGCAGACTATCGCTCCGGTAAAAGTCGGCTGGTATTCCGGGAAATCGAAATTACCGGATCATTTTAATGTGTCTTATTTCCAATATATAAAGTTAGGACCTTACATAGAAACTCTGGGCGGATTAAAGTCTGAAACAACCAATCAGCGTCTGTACCATATCGTAAATGGGACAATGGAGGACATTACCTATCGTTTTCTTCCGCATCACTCCAAAAAGAATTCTTAAAAAGATATGCTCAAACTGATTATACTGTTTACCGTTTGAGTGTTATTTTTTGATTACTTTTCCGGAATCACCTCATTCAGACAAGCTATCGCATTGAGTGTGCGCGGATAACCGATATAAGGCAATAGATGGGTTACAACAGCCAGCAGAGTCTCTTTATCGTTACCTACATTGACATTCCCCTGTATATGCCCTTTCACCTGCGATTCACAACCTCCCAAAGAAACAAGGATTGAGAACGTTAACAGTTCGCGCATCTTCACATCCAGTCCGTTACGTGTCTGATAGTCTCCGAAACAGTTGGCAGAAAGATAACGCTGAATATGCTTTTGGTTTTCGGGAGCGTTTTTATGCATCTGATCTATCCGCTCACCAAAAATGGATTTCTGCAACCCCAGTCCTTTGTCGAAACGGGTTTCGGAAGAAACAACCGACTGCCCCTCTAAGGGAAGACGAACACCACGGGCCAATAATACATCATTAGTGATACCGATAAAATCCATCACTTTAGCCATACCTGCGTAGGCTACTGCCTGATAAAGGATCTCCTTTATTTCTATCGGAGTAATACCTGCATTAAGAGCGCTTTCAAGCATCATCCGGTATTCAGTCCGGGCCTGCGAGGCAATATTGGATGCCAATGTCACCATCAGGCGGGTTTTAGTATTCAAGTCACCGTATTCCTGCACTTCTTTGGCAAAATGACCCCATATCGCGTCCAGTTCGGGGTCAGTATCACTTAGTCCGCCTCCTCTGTTATCTTTCGTAGCTTCAGCATACTGTTCATCGTCCACCCGTTCCAGCCAAGTATTCTTGTTGGTCTGCGGATTGCATTCAATAGCCAAATGCGAAAACCAACTATCAGGAGCGGCACCGTGCCAATGTTCTACATCAGGTGCTATTTCAACGACATCACCGGGAAGCAAACGACGTGCTGCCTTACCCCGTTCCTGATAATATCCTACGCCTCCAACGGCTATCAGGATTTGTCCGCCTGTATGGCTGTGCCAATTGTTTCGGCAACCAGGTTCAAAAGTAACATTGAACATAGGGACATTCAAGTCTTTGTTACCGGTCAGCGGCGCCAGCCAGGATTTTCCCGTAAAGTATTGTTCGAATCCTGCATTTTCCTTTCCTACCGGAAATGCGCTGAGGTTTTGAGGTACTTCTTCTTTTTTCATATTCTGTGCATTTATAGATTGCATCGGAATCTGCAAAACTCCGATGACTGTTACAAAAATAAAAAATAATCTTCTCATAGTGATATATATTGTTTTATGATTCAGAAACTTCCGCATCTCACTTAGCTACTGTCGCTCGAATTTCACTGCAATATTACCCGGAACGTTCAATGCCGCCATTCCGTCAGCGTCAATGTGTCCAATCTTTATCAAGTCGTTACTTTGCGACCAGCTTTTACAAAAGATCGCCACATTATTCCATGGCACATAAATCGTTATATCACCGGGCACAGGTGCACAGCCACGTATCACTCCTGTCGTAGTCAACACAGGCGACGGATAAAAGATTTTCTCAGTGATATTATTATAATCATTCAGCGTTACCTCCAGTGGCAAACGCGAAAGGAAGTCCTTCGCAGCAGCATTGTCTTCCATTGTGGCGGTAATTGTACGGTTTCCGACTGTAATCTTTAAATTCATAGAAGTAGATGGATAATTGTTTTCACGACTGGCACCAAGTGTTTCGAGCCACGCTGACACCCGACTTTCCATCTGTGAAAGCGCCGAAGAAGTCAGAAGCAGCGTTTCGGTGAAAGTGGCACCGGAGCAAAGCACCCGTGCCTCATCAACCGATGTAGAGATACTGCTACTACCACTGGTGGCAAAAAGAGCAATACGTTTACCTGCAAACTTCGAAGCATGATTGTGCAGGAACGTCTGCATCGGTGTGGCGATACTACCATACCAGATCGGATAGCCGACAAACACAATATCATAATCGTCAAAATCTTCAACCGAAGTCTTAATCGCCGGATAATTTCCCTGACGGATAGCAGACAGTTCCTCCTGCGCACGACTGAGCATTCCATCGTAATCACTGTCGTAAGCCACTTGGGGTTCCACTTCCAGAATATCACAATCAAGTATTTTTTGAATCTGCTGTGCCATACGCTCTGTACTGCCTGTGCGCGAGCAATAAAGCACCAGATATCGTCCGTTACCCCCGGGAGTGGGGTCTGCCGGATCTGTAGAATCGTCCTCATCTCCACTACCGGAATTCTCAGGCTGTTGTTCCGGAAGAATCAGATCTGCATTTGATCCGCTACATGCCGCCATCGGTATCATCGTCAGCAGCATCAATGGAATTAATAAAATCTTTTTCATATTACTATACCTTTTTAATATTAAATTACCAGTTACAAAATTACGGGAAATGGTCCGACCCGAATGTATACGATTTACGGATATTTATACCACAATCATGGATTTTGAGGATAGAGCAAAAATAACTCCTAACAAATTTCGTTTGTAATCCTGAAAGTAATAGCTACAAAGATGGTTTTCTCCTGTTATATTTCCTGCTAATCAGCATCACCCCCAAGAGAATCACTAATAAACCGAATATCTGAATAAAAGTAACTTGCTCATTCCCTAAAAAGACTCCTAAAAGAACAGCTATAAAAGGATTGACATAAGCGTGTGTCCCTACTTCTGCAGCCGGACGCACTTTCAGCAACCAGACATATGCCGAATATGCCAGCAAAGAACCAAAAGAAATCAAATATAACAAGGAGAACCAGCTTCCTGCCGATATTTTACCCCAATCCGCTTCCTGAACATCTCCGCTCATAGCGGCACAAATCCAAAACATTCCACTGGCAAAAAGCATCTGCCACGCAGAACCGGCAAAAGCGTTCACTTCTTCTTCACGGGATGATCGATATTTGGCATACAACGTTCCTAATGCCCAAGAGATACATCCGAAAATAAGAAGCAAAACACCACGTTCACTATATGGATGCAACCATTCAGCATGGAACTGTTCGGCATAAAGCATTACTACTCCCCCAAAACCAATCATGCCACCTATGATTGTGAAAGGATTACAAAAGTTAGTGCGCCACATCGGGATATCCAGCAGTAAAATCCAAAGGGCTGTGGAGGAAGCGATAATAGCCACAAGGCTGCTTGTGAGATAACGTTGTGCCAGCATTACAACAGCCATATCTACAAACAACAATACAATACCACTAATGGCAGAACTCTTCACTAAGCTTTTCTTAAATATCTGTTCTCCCCGTAAATAACAGATTCCAAGAAGTATCAACCCGGCAGCTGTAAACCGCAATGCTCCGAGCAGGAAAGGTGAAAAGTCTTTCAAAGCCACACCTATAAAAAAGTAGGTGGACCCCCAGACTACATAAATAAGGAAATAAGCAACGATAACACCTACCATCTTCCTATTCAAGCAATTCAATCTTTCCATGTTACTTCATTCAACCAGTATTTACAGGGAGTGAGAAGGGGGACCTCTCAATAAATTGACAATTATTTTATTGTTTCAACGCCCGCCTCAATCTTTTCAATCCTTCTATCAACTGCTGCCGCGGACAAGCGATATTGATACGGATAAAACCTTCACCAGCCTCTCCATATAAGCTTCCTTCGTTTACCCAAAGCTTCTCCTTATCCAGCAGAGTTTTCATTATAGCTTCTGACGGCTGTTTCAACACCGAACAATCGACCCATACCAAATACGTACCTTCCAACGACACTACTGAAAATTCGGGAAGATATTCATCAAAATAAGCTCTCAAACAATGGTAATTGGCAAATAGATATCGATTGAGTTCTTCCAGCCATTCCACACCGTCAGTGTAGGCAGCCATCAACGCCTCTATACCGAACGGATTTACATCGCAGACTTCATTTATATTAATTGCCTTATCTATTTTCATACGGATATCAGCGTCGGCAGAAACAATATTGGCAATCTGAAGCCCCGCGAGATTAAAAGCTTTACTGGGCGAAGTGCAAGTAATGGAATGCATCAGAAACTCTTCCGAAACAGAAGCAAAAGGAATATACGTATGTCCCGGAAAAACAAGTTCACAATGAATTTCATCTGATACTACCCACACATCATTTCGGAGACATATTTCGCCCAAACGAGTTAGTTCCTGCTTTGTCCAGACTCTTCCGGCAGGATTATGCGGATTGCACAATAACAGCACTTTTACACCCGGATCAGCCACTTTCTGTTCTAAATCTATAAAGTCCATCTGATAAGTTCCATTCTCATAAATCAAAGGACTGGTAATCACCTCACATCCGTTGTTGCGGATAGAAGAAAAAAAGCAGTTATATACGGGGGTCTGCACCACTACCTTATCACCGGAAGTGGTCAGTGCCTTGATTACAGCCGACAGGGCCGGTACTACTCCGGTAGTATAAATAATCCATTCTTTTTCGATCTGCCAGTTATGACGTCCGGCAAACCATCCTGCCACCGTCCCATAATAAACATCGGGTACACGCACATATCCGAAAATGCCATGTTCTACCCGTTTCTTCAACGCTTCCACAATAGGGGGAGCTGTACGGAAATCCATATCAGCCACCCACATCGGCAACACATCCGCATCTCCGGCAGAATCCCATTTATAGGAGTTCGTACCTCTGCGTGGAACAACTTCATCGAAATTATACTTCATATCTCAATCAAAACAGGTCAGGCCATCCCAGAGTTTCAGTTCACAATCTCCCGGGGATTTCAAATTCTCATCCAGAATAATCGTTCCGAAACTTTCAGCAACAATACGTCCCGTACGCGGATTCTTCACGCTATGAACAGGACTTTTAATCGTTGCCTGTACACTGCTATGTTCGAAAGCAAGGTCAGCATCATCCGCCATCGTACAATTTTCCATTATCAGGTCGTGTGCGTAGCAAAGCGGTTGTGTACCCGAGATTTTACAATTCACCAAACGTAATTTTTTAGAATGCCAGCCCAGATATTCACCGTCCAGCACAGAATCGTAGACTGTCACATTCTCCGTATTCCAGAAGGCATCCTTCGAGTGGATTTCAGCATGGTGGATTTCTACATTCTTGCAATATTGGAAGGAGTAATTGCCATTCAATACAAAATTCTTGATGCGGATATCTTCTCCGTGTATAAAGAGATAGTCTCCTTTATCTATCTTCACATTGTTCAGTTCTACATTCCGGCAATACCAGAGTGTTTCCAAAGCATTGGGCAACTGTACATTTTCGAGTTCGACTCCGTCCATTTCGCGAAACATCTTCGGTGCTTCCACTAAGGTATCCTTCATCTTCAGATTTTTGGAATACCAAAGTGCGGCACGTGCTCCTTCGGTAAAGAGGCAATTTTTAACTACAAAACCATCATTATGCCAAAACGGATATTTTCCCTCGAAACGACAGTTTACCGCTTCTATATCACTGCACTCTTTCAGTGCCGATTCACCGGCATGAATGGTTACTTCTTCCAAATAAAGCCCGTGGGATGCGAACAAAGGACGTTCGCCTTCGTAATGTGTATTTTTAATTTGTTTCATGATTCGATTGTCTTTTATTTAAATAGTTATCTGTTTTTCTTTATGATTATTCTAAAATGATCGTGATGCAATTATTCTTTTTGCAGTTCGAAAGTTACTGTCACGCTTCCTGAACCTAATGCCGAAGCAAGTCCGGAAGAGTTATTCACACGTCCCAGCCGGGTATAGCTGTATGAGGTGGAAAAACTCTCGTAGAAAAGTACGACGCAATTAGAACCATAGAGCATCAGGTCGCCTGTACGGATAGTGCCCGGATTGGATGCAGCCGTTGGCAGACTACCTGATAAATAATAATATTTCTCATTTCTATTCAAGTCCGGCATATTCACTGTCATAGGCAGTAACTTTTTGAATGCTTTTACCGTTTCATTGTCTTCCAGCGTAGCATCGAACGAGGAAGAACCTACTGTAATCCGAAGTTTATTACTCATTATTTCATCGTCACTGTCGTCATTATTTCCTCCGGGATTATCGTTCCCACCACCCGGATTATCACTGCCTCCACCACCGGAACTATTATCGTCATTGTTTGCCGGTGGAGCCGGCACTCCTGTATTCGGAGCAAACTCCGTATCATCCGTGCCACACGAGGCGAAACTGACGGACAACGTCAACATTACCAAAGTTGTCATAAATAAGCGCTTCATAACTGTTTCTGTTTTTCCGGTTCCCCTGTTCATACTTATTTCTTCAGATATTCCTTAAAAAAGGATTCCAATTTATCAAATGGTATAAGACCCACACGGTCGTAAAGATCTACATGCCCCGCACCGGGTACAATGTACAGTTCTTTGGGCTCGGCAGCCAGTCGGTAGGCATCTTCACTAAATTCGCGTGAGTGGGCATTCTCCCCTGCTATGAAAAGCATAGGACGAGGTGAAATAGTCTCAATATCAGCAAAAGGATAGAAATTCATGAATTTCACGTTACTTGAAAGTGTAGGGTGTGTGGTAGTCATCGGAGTTGCTCCTTCGGGAGTAAACTCTCCCCTCTGAGTGCGGTAGAACTCATAAAATTCGCGTTCTATCGGACCAGAGCTTTCTGTCACTTCGTGTACAGTACCACCGGTATATTTAGTTTCTCCGCCCAGAAACTCTGCATAGCGCTGTTCTGCTGCCTCAGCCATGATTTGTTTCCGTTGTTCTAAAGTCAGCGCATGTTTCAGTCCGTTGCGGCTGGCTGTACCCATATTGTACATGCTGATGGTTGCAATCGCTTTCAGACGAGGGTCTATCTTGGCCGCACTGATAGCGAAACTTCCGCTGCCACAAATTCCGATTACACCAATATTATTCCGGTCGATAAACGGACGTGTACCCAAAAAATCTACTGCGGCACTGAAATCCTCCGCATATAGCTCCGGCAAAACAGCATTGCGCGGCTCACCTTCACTTCCACCCCAAAAAGACAAGTCGATGGACAACGTTACAAAACCACGTTCCGCCATTTTAGTAGCATACAGATTCGCACTCTGTTCCTTGACCGCTCCCATCGGATGTCCGACAATGATGGCAGGATATTTCTCTCCCTCTTTCATGGTCTTCGGCAAAAACAGATTGCCGGCTACTTTCATTTTATACTGGTTAGAAAAAGAAACCTTTTCTACCTTTACCCAATCACTTTTATAAAAGTTATCCGCATCAGCCTGTGCGAAAGAAAAACTGGTTCCAAGCATCATAATAAATACAGCGGTTAATAATAATATTCGTTTCATATCTCTTACATTTAATTATTAATGAATTGATTGTCTACTTTCTACATTGCAAAAATACGGTGAAATAAAAAGAGTGTTTGTAGATGAATTACTGACATTATTACCCCAATTACGGATTATATATTTTTATTCTTTTCTTGTAAGTGAGCATACGCCATATCCACTCGCCAATCCAGCCGGCAATAATAAAAAAAAGCGGAAGTTATCAATAATCCCTTATTGGAAACTTTACGAAACAAAGGCAAAAAGAGTCTGACTAACGCATAAAGCATCCAGCAGAATAGAACGTTCTTTAGACTGAATCGAGGCTGAGTTTTCTATATTAGTAGATTTCATCATTCTGTTGCCATATTCATTTTAACTTGTTTCGGTGAATGCGGCACACGAATCCTCAAATAAACAAACACCATACTGGCAATCAGGAAGAGCAATGCACCGAATACAGAATATTGTGTACCCATTTCTGTGATGAAAGCTCCACATATGGCTGTGCCGATTGTTGTTCCCAGATTGGCAGAGGTCAGGAACATCCCGTTAGCAAAGTCCGGAGCTTCGGGAGCAGCTTCCGCAATCATATATTGCATATTATTGCTGGCTATACCCGCCAATACACCCAAAATAAGAATAATAATTACCACAGCTGTAATCCATTCTCCCGTCATAAAAAGACATATATAGGAAACCAACAATGCAAAGGGCATGATAATGATTGAACGCCGCGCATTGATAGATAATAGTTTTCCGGCAAGTACATTACCTACAATGTTCGCCAAACCATAGACAAGCAACACGACACTAATTACACTATATGATACTTCCGTCACTGTTTTCAGATAGTCCGACATATAGCTGAAGAACCCGAACATAGCCCCATTGATTAAAGTAACGGCAATAATAGAATGCCACATCACCTTTTTTCTCAATACACTGAGTTGTGCACCATAAGATACTTTTTCCTTTACAGGCATGGAGGGAATAAACAAAATAGTAGCTATAAGAACCAATGCATTTACAACTGTAAAAAACAACATTGCCATAGAGAAGGAAACCTCACTGGCTATAAAGCTGGTCACCGGAACCCCCAGCACCATACCGGCAGATACACCGATAAAGACCTTTGACACCGCCTTTGGAGCTTTTTCCTTGCTTACTGATGCTGCAGCTACCGTAAAAGCCATGGATACATATACCGGATGAAGGAAAGCGGGAAGTATCCGTGCAATTAATAATACTGTAAAATTGGTAGTAAGCATGGATATGATATTACTCAGCGTAAACAATCCCAGTGCCAATAGCATGACTTTCTTCCGGTTTACTCCCGAAAACAACAACGGAGTGATAGGAGCCGATGCCGCTACCACCAATGCAAAAACACTCACCGTCCAGCCTGCCTGCGGTACGGAGACCTTAAAAGTTTCAGCTATTAAAGGCAGTATGCCCACCACTCCCATTTCGGTATTTATAATTCCAAAAACACCGACTGTGAGGATAAATACGAGCAAACCGCCCGAATTAAGTTTTAATTTATTCTTTTGTTCCATATTTAATCTGCTATTTACAACTCCAATCCCATTTTATAGGCATTTTCAAGATGTTCTTTATCTATTTGCCGTGCCAGTTTCTCACATCCGGTACAACCACCGGCACAATATACTCCGACTTCATTCCAGCCCAACGCCTGATTCAGAAGCCGGAAATAGCGCTTGGGCTGCTCAAAGGTGCCCTCATTATCATCACCGGCTGTCATCAGCAATACTGAATCCTTCTGCGGATATTTGTCATCGGCAGAGATGGCGTAAAGCCTCTCTATAAAAGCTTTCAACTGCGATGTGATCGTCCAAAAGTACAGAGGTGAAGCCATTACTACAGTATCACATTCTGCAAACAAAGGATATATGTCGTGCATACCGTCCTTCACCGCACATTGATGAGCGAGCCGCTGACATACCCCGCATCCTCTGCATCCTTCTATCCGCATACTCCCCAGATAGACCTTTGTCACCGAATGCCCCCGTTCAACCAATCCTTTTATATAAGCATCGGTCAACCGATCTGTATTACCTAGTTTTGTCCCCGCGCTCATAATGACAAGTACCTTTTTCATATTTCCATGATGTATTTTTTCTATTGTTCGGGGAAGCGGATTATCCGCCGGTCCTTTATCATTCAGCAACCGATAGATGCCCGCCCCTCCTAATAGTAAACTTCCGGTTGCTATCATCGTATTTTTTAAGAAGCCTTTTCTATCCATATTCTTTATAATTAATCCCATATACCCAAAAAGTATAGAGTTTCGTTCGACGGTACAAAGGTCGGAAGAATAAGATGAAAGGATTGTAGACAAATTACGGGTATAATTACCCCAATTACAGATTATCGTTTTTTGTCTTTTTCCACACAAGATTAGAAATTATGATAGAATCACATTCTGCTATTATATAAATGATTACGCACACGTATCACCTGCTTTGTGTATACAGATTACGGATATCATAACCTCAATTACAGATTCGCAGTTCCACCTCTATGAAGATTGTTTTTTTATGTGTATCTTTGTTACAATTCAACTATCAACAGTTATGGATAAAGTTATAAAATTAGAGAATGTAGACCTGTATAATAGCTTATACGGACTTGAAACCTTGCACCCTTTGGTTAGCATCGTCGACTTGACTAAAGCTACTAAATCCGTTAACCACATCCAAATGAATTATGGTCTTTATGCACTTTTTCTGAAAGAGACTAAAAGTTGCGATATCAAATATGGCCGCCAATATTATGATTATCAGGAAGGCACTATCGTTTGTTTTGGTCCCGGTCAGACAGCAAGTGTAGAAACCTTTGAAGACGAGGTAAGTCCACCTGTCTATGGCATTGTTTTTCACCCCGACTTGATTCGCGGTACTTCTTTGGGAAAAGAAATAAAAAAATATACTTTCTTTTCTTACGCAGTGAGCGAGGCATTGCACCTGTCAGATCAGGAAAAGGAAATAGTGATGGATTGCCTGAAGAAAATCAGCATAGAATTGGAACATGCCATAGACAAACACAGCAAAGCATTAATTGCTATGAATATTGAATTGCTGCTAAATTACTGTATGCGCTTCTACGAACGGCAGTTCATCACACGAAGCAACATTAATAAAGATGCTCTCACTAAATTCGAACAACTTCTGGATGAATACTTTCAGAGTCAACTTCCCATGCTGGACGGTCTGCCTTCCGTGAAGTACTTCGCAGACAAGATCTGCCTTTCCTCCAACTATTTCGGAGATATGGTGAAAAAGGAAACAGGAAAAACTCCACAAGAACATATTCAGACAAAGGTGATCGAACTTGCAAAAGAACGTATTGTTGACACAGAGGAAACCGTCAGCCAGATAGCTTACTCACTCGGATTCCAGTATCCGCAACATCTTTGCCGACTATTCAAAAAGCGTGTCGGCTGTACTCCGAACGAATATAGAAATCAAGCATTTACATGAAAGAAAAAATAGTAAACTTAAAGACTGTACATCAATGTAACCATTGCATGGGAAATAAAACCTTGCATCCATTGGTTAGCGCCATCGACTTGTCTAAAGCAAACCTGACGGAACGTACCTTCAAGTTTGACTTTTACACTATCTTGTTGATAGAAGGACAAGCGGAGGACTTTATATGCGGACGCAAATATTATGACTACTCCAATGCAACGATGATATTTCTTACTCCGGGACAATCCATTAACATGAGTGAGAATAAAGTCTTCCCACAAAAAGGATGGTTATTGGCATTCCACCCTACGCTTCTTTGCGGTACTTCCTTAGATGAACATATAGATAGGTATACATTTCTTTTCTATCAACTGAATGAATCCCTTCATCTCTCTCTACGCGAAAAGACGAAGGCCATAGAATGTATCTGTAACATAGAACAAGAATTAAAATATGCAATAGACTGCCATAGTAAAACCTTGATTTCACGTTACATTGAACTATTGTTAGACTATTGTTCCCGCTTTTACGAACGCCAGTTCATTACGAGAAATGAGGCGAATAAAATGATATTAAAGCAGGCTGATAATTTTCTGGTTGAGTACATCGAAATGGGACTATTAAAAAGTAAAGGTTTACCTTCAATAGAATATTGTGGGGAAAAACTTCATTTGTCACCTCATTATTTTAATGACCTGTTAAAGATTGAAACAGGAAAAGACTCTGATGAGTATTTTCAATTTAAACGAATAGAGACAGCCAAAAAGATGTTATTGACAGGAAAACTCACAACCAGTCTGATCGCTGATCAGTTAGGATTCCCCAGCGTACATTTTTTTAGCCGCCTATTCAGAAAGATGACAGGAATAACTCCCAACGAATATCAGATATCCCAAAACTAGCTTCTTTCTATATCCTCTCCCCCTATTAATGCTTTGATCAATCCCTATTCTATGCAGAACTGTAATATGGGTAAAAGAATCCGTAATTCATATACAAACTGATTTCAAATCGGGCAGTATCTTTGCAGTGAAATAAAAATATAGGTATAAACATAAAATCAAATTGATATGTATTTAGAAAATATTTATTCTCCTACAGACGTTAAGAAACTATCGATTAAAGAACTTAATGAATTGAGCACCGAAATACGCGCATCACTTCTCCAAAAGTTGAGTGAACACGGCGGACACTTCGGTCCTAACTTTGGAATGGTGGAGGCAACTATTGCTTTGCACCATGTCTTCAATTCACCGAAAGATAAAATTGTATATGATGTATCACATCAGAGTTACGTACATAAAATGCTGACCGGTCGTAAAGATGCTTTCCTGCATCCGGCTGAATATGACAATGTATCCGGCTACTCGGAACCACAGGAAAGTGAACATGATTTCTTTGTGATCGGTCATACTTCTACTTCTGTCAGTCTGGCAAGTGGATTAGCTAAAGGACGTGATCTGACAGGTGGCAACGAAAACATCATCGCTGTAATAGGCGACGGCTCATTAAGCGGAGGCGAAGCATTCGAAGGATTGGATTATGTTGCAGAAATGGGTACTAACATGATTATTATTGTCAATGACAATCAGATGTCTATTGCCGAAAATCATGGAGGCTTATATAAGAATTTAAAAGACTTACGCGACAGCAACGGCCAATGTGAATGTAACTTTTTCAAAGCGATGGGACTGGACTATATGTATGTGAATGACGGCAATAATGTAGAAGCACTGATTGAAGCTTTCTCCAAAGTAAAAGACATCCTGCATCCGATCGTAATCCACATTAATACATTAAAAGGCAAAGGTTACGAGCCTGCGGAACAAAATAAGGAAAAATATCACTGGCGTACACCGTTTGATATAGTAACCGGAGAATCGAAAGTAAACGATGATGCAGAAGACTATAGTGAAGTGACCGCTCAATATCTGCTGAAAAAGATGAAAGAAGATAAAAGGGTGGTTACTATTACTTCCGGTACTCCTGCTGTTTTGGGATTTACTCCTGCCCGTCGCCAGGAAGCAGGCAAGCAGTTTGTAGATGTCGGCATTGCCGAAGAACACGCAGTAGCTCTTGCTTCTGGCATTGCAGCCAATGGTGGAAAACCGGTTTACGGAGTATACAGTACATTTATACAACGTTCATACGACCAACTCTCGCAAGATCTTTGTATCAATAACAATCCGGCAGTTCTGTTGGTATTTTGGGGAACATTATCCGGCATGAATGATGTTACTCACCTCTGCTTCTTCGATATTCCACTGATCAGCAATATCCCCAATATGGTTTACCTGGCACCCACCTGCAAAGAGGAATATCTTGCCATGCTGGAATGGAGTATCCGCCAGAATGAACATCCGGTTGCTATCCGTGTACCTGCCACAGAGGTTATCAGTTACGGCGAACCGGCAGAGTCTGACTATAGCAATCTCAATCGTTATAAAGTTGTCCACCGCGGTTCCAAAGTAGCTATCGTTGCATTAGGTTCCTTCTTTGGATTAGGTCAGTCAGTTCTGTCATTGCTAAAAGATAAAGCCAATATCGATGCCACCCTTATCAATCCTCGTTATATCACAGGCGTAGACAGCGAGTTAATGGATGAACTGAAAGCTGACCACGAATTAGTAATTACACTGGAAGACGGAGTGCTGGATGGCGGTTTTGGTGAAAAGATTGCCCGTTATTATGGAGCGACGGATATGAAAGTTCTCAACTACGGAGCCAAAAAGGAATTTGTAGACCGTTACGACGTACAAGAATTGCTCCGCTCCAATCACCTGACAGATAAACAGATTGTAGAAGATATCATATCCTTGGTTGGCTAATGAGTCAAAACCAGTTCACTATATAATTTCATGCAGGTTGATGTATCCGCTCGTTATGAGACTACATCAACCTACTTTTTTTCAATCAAATCAATAATCCTTTCCGATAGTTGAGTGGAGTCCGTCCTGTATTTCTCTTGAAAAATTTACAGAAACCAGCAGCATCACTAAAACCTAGCTGGGAGGCAATATCCCCTACCGTGAGTTTAGTGGAACTTAACAAGGTACGGGCTTCCATTACCAACAATTCATTAATAATAGTATTCACACTTTTTCCTGTTCCAGCACGAACGATACGTGCAAGATATTGTTCACTGATAGCCAGCTTATCCGCATAGAAACTGACAAAATGTTCCTCTCTGAAATTTCGGGTAACAAGCGCATGAAACTCCTGTAAAACGTGGTCTTTATGGCTGACCTGCTTTCTGATAATGGTTTTCCGGGAAAGAAAATCGGCTATATCCAAAAACAAAGCATTACATGCCGCCTGTATTCTCCGGAAAAGAAACTGATGTTCTATATTCAGCAGATGCATCAGCACTTCCAATTCATTGCGGATAATTTGAGCTTCGTACGCGGTCAGTTGTATGGTGTATTGCTTATTCTGCCTCATCGTAGCCAACAGGATGGCTGTTATCTGAGTAAGATAAGAATCGTCTGTCCGCATGGATTCGGAAATAGAGAGGGTGATAAACTTTATATCCGGACTCGAATAGAGATGATCAGTGAGATAATTCGCTCCATGAACAAGTAGCATATCAGGCTCTATCGCAATAAACTCACCATTCAGCAAAATCTCGGAACGACCTTCAAGAACGAGGATCATATAAAGTTCACGGTTAAAGTAACGTTCATTTTCCGGATAACTTCTATCTTTATATTCACTCATAAAGCAGACTACCTCCTCTTTATAATGAGGAATTTCCGGATGTTCCTTTAGCAACTGCCTATTATCAAAAATACGAGATTTTACCATTTATGCCTCCTCCTTTTCGACGTAAAAATACAATTTGTTTCGGATATGACAAAAACTGTGTGGAATTGGATAACTCATTTCAGGCAAAAAAGCGGGACCTTTGCATTCTCTTCTTTACAGTATGGAGAAGAAGCCAATCATATAGAGTTATAAAGACATGGAAATGAAGGACGTTTTTAAAAGGTATTTAGTATTTGTTATCGGATTGTATTTTCTGGCTGCCGGAATAGTATTGATCGTGCGTTCCGCGTTGGGAACGACACCTATATCCAGCGTCAATTATGTATTAAGTCTGAACAGTCCCTTGTCATTAGGGACTTGTACATTTCTCATCAATATGCTGCTTATTATGGGACAGTTTTGGTTAATCAGAAAAAATAATACCAGACAGGACACCATTGAAATACTTCTTCAATTGCCGTTCTCCCTTATCTTTTCAGCATTCATTGATTTCAATATGGCACTCACCAGTGATCTACATCCCGACAATTACGGGATGTCAATAGCCTTATTACTCACAGGATGTATGATACAATCCATAGGAGTAGTACTCGAACTCAAACCTAAAGTAGCTATGATGAGTGCAGAGGCTTTTGTGAAGTATGCCTCCCGACGCTACAACAAAGAGTTTGGAAAGTTCAAAGTCTGTTTTGATGTTACGCTGGTCACTCTGGCAGTCATACTCTCTCTTCTGCTTTCTCAATGTATCGAAGGTGTTCGCGAGGGCTCTCTTATCGCCGCCTGTATCACAGGATATATCGTCAGTTTCCTGAATCAGAAAATAATGACAAGGAAGACTCTCTACAAGTTATTACCCGCATTGAAGTAAATTGCATAAGAGTAAACTGTTAGAGAAATAAGTTTTTATTTCTCTAACCTACTACCAGTAACGCTTCCATCTGCCTGACTATATAAGGTTTCCACTGAACAAGTATATCCTCAAAAGTATCCTCCTTCTCCAAAAAGAAAGAAGCACTAAGATTTTTTGTCAGAAAGGGTACTGTCAATGCGCTATAAAAAGTATAAAACACAAATGGCAGAGGAACTGTTTTAAGTCTCCCATCATTCATTTCTTCCTGCAAAACATCCATAATCTTATGGAGATATTGTTCCAAACGCAACTCTTTGATCGTAGTACTTAAATGGTCCATATCACGATGCATTTCTCTCACCATAAACAATGGTAAACATGGGTTTTCGGTAAATACTTTATAATAAGCATCTACAATTTCACCAATACTCTCGGAAACAGGTTTGTCCTGCTGAATGATGATATCATGTATTCGGGGAATAAAAGAAAGTATGATGTTACCAAAAACGGCCTGGAACATCTTATCCTTCGTTCTGAAATAATAATGAAGCACCGGTCTGTTGATACCGACTTTAGCAGCAATGTCACTCATACTGGTTTCCGCAAAACCATTCTCTATAAATAATTCTTTGGCAGCCTCAACTATCTTTTTCTCCAAATCTTCATTGTTATTAGTTGTTGTCATAATTCATTGTCGCATTTTTCAGATTATCAATAAATAAAAGCATACGGTTTGTTATGTTTACGTCGCTCACACCACTATCAAAGTCTAAAGATAGTAAATTTATATCCGGATAGAAACTTTTTATACGTTTTTCGACTCC
>OGDN01000843.1_pt1 | contig 57904 bp, 62 predicted proteins | sample 1570271 | NCBI WGS metagenome assembly OGDN01 (sample SAMEA4384481, study PRJEB24528) | human gut metagenome | reverse complement strand
ATAAAACTAAATTTCAAAATGACAAAGAACGATTCGGACCAAATGGGCCAAGTTTATTTAATTTTTAATTTGTCCCAATTTTAATGGGACACTAGTGACTTTCATTATAGAATCAATTATATTTTTCTCTAGTGAGTTCTCTGCTTCTTTCTGCTTCGATTTGACCGCATTAGAAAAGAAGTGGGAAGCATTTATAATACCTCTATTCGCTCCTTTTTTGGTAGCTCGTTCTTTGGTTCCTGATTCAAACCATTTCAGCATATAGGCGCGTGATCCCTTTTTGCGTCGGTCGATCAGGTCGACCCGTGCGCCGGAAGCATTGCGATAAACTGCTATGTTTATTTCGTTCTTTAACGGTTTGAACGATACGCCATTCTTAGAACTGCTAAATTCCGCATCATTAACAGCAGAAACTAGATTTTCCTGTGCCTGTTTACGAATGATAAGAATCGACTTTCTAAGAGCGGAGGAAATTGCCTTCTTTGCTTCTTTATCGTTCAACCGTTTAAGTAGTTCGTTTACTCGCGTTGCATCCACTTCGACGCGATACAAGTTGCGCCCGGTGTAATTGTCGTTACTCATTGATTACCTCCGCTTCTATAACCGTTGCTTGTTGCTTCCGGTCGTGATTGATAGATAGAATCTTGTATTTCTGCCCGTCGTATTCGATCCTCATTTTAGCGTTGATCTCTTTACAGATGCGAATCATTATCGTATTAACGGTCGTATTATATATCTCGCCGTTCGCTTCTTTACGTGCACCCGACTTAAAGCGAATGTATGCGCGTTTATCGAATACTTTCACCCAACTTTCAGACGTGCCGCCCAGATTATCGCGCTTTGACTCGCTACGGTAAAAAGAGATCATTTCGTTTAATAATCCTGCTTGCATTACGTATATCGTTTTAAAGGTTGCAGTAATAGTTCTATGTGCCCCGGAATAACTTGCGGAGTGGCAAATGTTACCGATTCGCGGTTTGCGTAGTAATTCGCTATAAGGATGCGGATCGCGTGCCAGATACGCCGATCTATTTTTGCGTCCTGAACGTAGGTATCTAGCGGATTATTTAGATACGATTCGATAAGAAGTTGAACGGGTTCGATAAGCCCGGTTATATACGCGTCGTCCGTGTCGAAGTCAACGTTTAAATGCTGTTTGAGTTCTTCGAGTGTTACGTATTGTGCCATATTGTATAAATTAGAAAGGGCTAGAGCCGAAGCCCCAGCCCTTTAATGAATGATAGGTTATAGGATTAAGCAGAAGCCTTCTTCTTTGCGATGGCAAAGGCTTCCGGGCGAGCTACAACAATATCATAATCAGTATTCAACACAAAGTTTACGACATTACTTTTCGCTCCGGTATACGGGTCTATAACTAAATCCATATCGCCGAACTGACCGATAGCAGCGTTGGAGAATACACCGAATCCGATAGAATCGGCGTCTATGTAGTTAGTAACAAGAACCGGATAACCGTTCACCATACCATTTTGGCAGATCATTTCAGCAGCCCCCGCCGCTTTGGGAGTGGATTTCAAAGCACCATACACCTTTGGAGTGCAAACATAGGCAGCTGTACCGTCGGTTACATCTACGCCCGCATCCATTACGGTAGATTCAAGCGAAACAATATCCGCAAATGTCAACGCGTTTGTATATTCAACATCTGGTTTTGTCTTTACAAACACCCCATTGCTTGCGCCAGACAATGCAGTTCCCGAAAACATCCATTTATTCAAAGTGCGAGCGACACCAAGCGAAATTTGCTTCAAAACAACGTCCTGCAAAGAGTAGTTCGTTTGGTTGATCGCACGCTTAGACACCGGGATAGAAATAGATACACGTTTGGGTGAAGCCTTGATTTTGTCGATATTCAATTCGGTATCGGTAACCGCAACGTTTTCACCCTGAATTGTTGCTTCAACAGCCGCCAATGTTGGGAAAACAAGGTCACCTACAAGCCCGCTTTGCATCTTGATACCTAGTTTATCAATAATCAAGCCTTTTTCTAACGGTTCAATGATTTCACCGATTGTAACAGGAACCATGCTAGCCGCATCGGTTGTATCTGTAACAGTCACCGCACGTTCTACAACTTTAATACCGCCTTCCGATACTACTCCGTTGTATTCTTCCAAAGAGCGATGATTAACGACGTCAAAAACAGCCTGTGAAAACAACACGCGACGGTCTGACACCAGTCCCGCGTTAATATCTTCAAGCGCACGGCGTTCGACTTTCATTTCCAAAAGTTCTTTCTTTGTTTTTAACTGCTCAAACTGCTCTTTCTCGCTTGCGTCGAGTGCTCTTTTTTCCGCTTCTGCTTTATCCAACATAGCGCGCATCTGCTCTTTGTATTGAGCAATAGTTTCAAATTCTTTTCTCATGTTTTAAATTGATTTGCGTAAATTATTAATTTCATTTAGATAGTCTTTATTCTCGCCGGACAACTCCGCTATCGTATCGTCCATACTCCGCACCGTTACGTCTGTACCATAAAAAGCAGGATCAACAACGGGAGATATATCGGAAATCCGATCAATCATGTGTACAGTACGAAGCAACAACCCGTCTTTCATTGAATAGGAAACTTTTGTTTTATCCTTTTCATTTAAAGCATACGCAAAAGACGAACCGAAAATATCACCGCGTTTAATCATTTCTACGGCGAAATCTCCATCGGGAGTACTAGGAGCCTCAAACCTGTATTTTAATCCGTAGTCGTCAAGTTCAAGCGACAAAGTTCCCGCACCACGATTAGAACGAGCTAACAATCTCTGTTTATTATGATCTAACAGAGCTTTAACATCACAACTACGCAATAACTCTTCCGTTATAGCTCCCTTTTCGATCACCTCAACAAAAGCGCGTTGTTTTTCCCTGTCGTACAATACACGGCTTTCTTGTCCGAATACAACCGCATAACCTTCGATTATTCTTCCATCTCCAACTTTAGGAGCACCTAACTCTGTATAACTTCGTATTTCCATATTTTGCAAATATCATTTTACTATATGTTTGTTTCTTCGTTTTTGGGTAGCTCTACTTTTTGACTAGCCGCCTCGATTGGTTGAACGTTGCAGGAGATAAACACTTTGTCGCCTCCTTCAACGGGCGGTTTTCCTAAAGCCCTACGAGTATCATTCGGGGAATGAGCTCCCATTTCTTCCAAAGCTTTATAATAGCTTGCTTGTGTCGTTAAATCGGTTTGATATAAGCATGACAAATCAAATGAAATACTATATAAGTGAGCGACTGAATTAGGAATCAGCTTGTAATTAAATTCAGCCTCGATTTGTTTTAATATTGGTTGCAGTGTATCAGTCAAAAAAGAAACATTGCTCATTTCAGAAGCTTTGTAATTAGTAGATTGTCCGGCAAATACTTTATCCGGGTGAACCCCGTAAAATCTACATATATCAAGAATACTGAATTTCTTTGTTTCCAATAACTGCGCATCAACCGGATTTATAGAAAGTTGATGAAATCCAACATCGCCGGGAACTGAAATAATGTCTCTTCCTGTGTTTAGTTGTTCCTCTATACGATCCCCAACCGTAGAAAGTTGAATATCCGTCATACCTGCACCGGGCAACCCTTTATTTATCTCTTTTGCACCGGAAACAAGCCCCTTTATTTTACTTCCATTCTGAAAGGTTCGTAAATTCTGATTATCTGCACTAGCGGCTATGGAAAAGATACGGCTAGCGTACATTATTGTACTTACTCCTGTATATCCCCCGTCCAAACTATTATTTTTAAGATGGATTATTTCGTAGGATTCAAAACGCCCATATATCCGGTTATATGGATCAGAAATAATATAAACATCATTCAATTTGTCATAGGTTACTGTATTATTTGCGCATAATACAAGCTCGCTGACACTGCCGAACTTTCGACGGATAACGATGTAGGCGTTTCCTTGATTTACGATTTGAACAACCATATTCCTAACCATTTCAAAACTATTCATTCGTCGGTTAGGCATACGGGTTAATATCGTATATAAATCGTTTTCCTCGTCTGGTGAGAAATATCCATCTTTTTTCCGTTTAATTATAAGCGGTAAAGACGCGATAGTCCCCGAAAGAATAGAAGTACATCTATATGCGGCTGAAAGTTTCATTGCTTGATTACTGTTATGCACATCTATTGGCTGACCGGGTAACGATGGTAATCGGGAGTTTATCGCCGCATCTTTATCCGTTGTGCTCATCTCTGCATTTAAGGCGCGTTTTTGCGTCTTTGAACGTCCCAATTCAAAATTAAAAGATAGTTTCATTATACCTCCATGTTATTAAATAAGTAGAATGTCATTAGGTTTGTTATAGTCGAATCAATCTTCGCGTTATGCGTTTTCTTGACTGGCTTCTTATTCATGTTCCGATCTTCGTCTAATACCGCATTACTAAAACAGTATGGCGTAATCGGATTAGGGCTAAAGGTGAGCTTACTCCGATACAAAGCAAGTTCAAAGGATTCGATAGGGCTTGTAAACGTTCCGTATGTCTGTTTAACAGGCTTAATATATTCACTCGCACCGCCTACGGAATAAGTAAGAAGATTTACAAATTCAGCCGATTTATAAGGATCATAGCCAACTCCCATAATTTGTAGATACTTTGCACGTGCAAGTATATCGTTTACTATTTGCTGATAGTCGATAATATCACCGTCACAAAGAATTAAATAGCCCGCTTTCGCCCAACCTTCGTAAAGTTCCCGATTCGGATGATCTTTCAAAGCTCCTTCCGGGAAATAGTAGTCCGTATGCGAATGAAAAGAGCCGCTTTCTTTCGAATAGATATTATAAGTAACCGAAGAGAAGTCGTCTCGAACGGACAAATCAACCGCCACCATCGTAAGCGGATAAGTACCAATATTTTCTATTCTAATATCTTTGAATCGTTCTTCGATCTGCTTTGCCTCAATCCATTTTGTTGTTTGGTCGGTAGTAAATACGTTAAGTAACTTTGTTCGAAACTCTAGCGCGTCCGGTGCGCTATATAAAGCCTTCTGGTATGCGTCGATATAGAAATCTTCATAAACAGTTATACCCATGTGTGGTTGCACTTTACGCCACGTTGCCGGATCGCCTTCCTCGTCGTCTACGTCTGGCTCAAAGATGTGTGCAAATATGGAATCATTTTCAATCTCACCTCGTAGGATCGATTTATACATTTTGAGCATTTCGACGAATGGAGCCGTTTCTTTATCGGATGCGGTCGTAATTACTACGGTTAAAGGGTTGAGCCGTGCGCCCATTGAGGAAGTTAATACATTCTTCAATGCGGCGCTATCGGCTTGTGAATACTCGTCTACTATTACCATGCTTGCGTTAAGTCCGTCTAATTTATCCGGGTTAGAGGCAAGGCAACGGGCAAAAGAGGTTTTTCCCTTTATGCGGTTATATATGATTTCTCGATTAATTTTGAAGTGCCTAAACTTCGGATCGAGAGACTTTAAAATATTACGTATTTCATCAAAACAAACTTTCGCCTGATTATATGAGTTTGCAGCAACGTATGTTTGTGCGTTCGCATCACCGAACAACAAATCGTTAATCGAAAGACTCGCTACGCTTGTTGTCTTACTGAATTTACGTGGAACGAATAGAAGAGCTTCACGAATCAAACGTTTGTTTGTTCCGGGCTTGTAAAATGCGAGAATGTTAGAGAACTGAAACACTTGTATCGGAGTCAGCTTGTATCTAGTTTTTCCCTTCGTGCCGGAAAACTTCAAACGCTCATAGAACGTGACGAACTTCTTTACTTCCTTGATCCGAAACTCGTATTTATCGAGGAAAACAAAGAAGCGGTGAACGGCTAGTAACTCGTAAAGGTTGTGCGCGTCCGGATTGTTAATACAACCTTTGATATACACATTTAGTCTTTCGTCTGCCTTGTCTAGCTTATACGAATCAACGTCGATGTTATGCAAGTCGGAGATAACCGACTGCTTTAACGCTATCAAATTGTCTCTATTCTCCTTGTTCATCGCGATCTATTTTGTTTACTTCGTTAATCAGGTCGTTTACTTCGTCGTCGTCAGATGCAGAAAGCGTTTGAAAGGTCAAACCAAGTTCGCGTAATTGTTTGCGCGTTGCTTCGAGTGCATCGAATAAAACTTTGAAAGCAGGATGCGCCGTAAGTTTATCATTATTTTCGCGGGACACTTCTTTCACGTATGACTTCATACGCTTCTTTGAAATATCGTTTAGTGCAATTTGAAACGCCATATATGAACCTGCGCAAAGAGTTATACAGAGGTCTAAATCTTCCGTATATGTTCCCTGCGACTCCATCGCGGCGCGAATCTTTTCTTTTATGTCGTCCAAATCACACATTTTTATAGGCTTTTTGCATATAGGAAAAGATTGCAAGTATTTGGTAGCTCGGAAGATGCGCACAAAAAGCTTACCCCCAACGCGCACCCCCTCGTTTCAAAAATTACTCGCGCGTGTAAATATGAGGTGAGGTGGGTTTAGCGTATCGCGTTAAAAAATAAAAAAACCGCCCCCCTCTCGTCAAGGGGAACGGCAGTTTAATACCAAAAAGAATATTATAAGTTAATTTAAAGAAGAAGACATAATATCCAGTAAGGCAATAACATCATCTAGCACTCCGTTTATTTCGTTCTTTATTACCTCGGTAGCTTCTACTTTCTTCTCTTTAGAGAGTTGTTCTAACTCGGGAGTTAATGGAATTCCTATAGATTCAATTGAATCCCATACTGTGGCTTGTTCAAAATAATCAATTTCAGCACTACCAGAATGAACCTTCTTATTTCTTATGCTTCTTATTGATTGAGTTTGAGATAGTAATGAGTTCATCTTGTCTTTTATATCTTGATTGGCTATTTGGGGACTATTCGGTATACTAGTTCCATAACAAGACCTAGGGTTTATTCCCCATCCACAAATAAGATTGCCTAACCCAGCTAACACATCAGGTATTGAATTTACTCTTATTACATAATTTTCTAGATGATAATTATAATAATCTTCTAAAGACATTGAGGGATACATCTTTTGCACATCTTCTTTGGTCGCGCCTAAGAAATAAATCACCTTATTTAAGTCCTCAATAACCGTTTGAAGATTAGTAAAAATAACAAGGGCATTTTTAATTTTCTTTTCTCTATCATTACCTAATTCATCATAATTAAGCGTTTTATCTTCAATGCATTTATGAAGATGATCAGTTACAATGGGTTTTGCCAAATTAACTAATTTTATTGGCAACGTAGATGAGTATAAACGATCTACAAAACTATTTCCTTCTTGTGTTTCCATATTTATATTACTTTTTGCAAATATAATAATTATGAATATCATTTCAAAAACTTTTTCGCAAACCGTTCCGTCGCCCTCCGATTGTTCGCCTGAACCGCCTCTTTCGAATGACTGAAAGCACGTCGATGCGTATCAGAGTGGCACGAATGGCATAGACTTTCCAGATTGCCGTAATCAAACATTAGCTGTCTCATTCCAAGTTCATGCGATACGGATTCAACAGCTATTCTGTGATGTACTTCCGTTGCGAGTGTGCTTAGTCCATTCGCCTCGCACATCTCACAAACCGGATTGCTTTGTAGCTTCCTAGCACGGAGTAACTTCCATTTGTTGGAGTTAATCATCTTAATGTAATATGGGTTTCTACTCATGAAATAATAAATCTAAAGGATTAATACCACCGAAATAATCGTAGTTCCAATTCATCATAGCATGAAAAGCCAGACGACTCATATACTTTAGCATCACTTTCTTTTCTTTACGTGGCAGACGTTCACGTGTTGTCTTTCTTAATTTTTTCATGTCTTATTTTATTAGTTCGTCATAATTAAAAAGAATCTTATCACATTGATAACAATCGTGCAACTCCTTTCGTGTCGCCTCGATGTCGTCCGTTTCTATCTCAACTAAATGCGTCTCGGACACATCGCCCGATTTGCATTGAATACGCCTGATTATATACATAACGTTTCGATCCGATCCAGTCCGTTAATAAGTAATCTAATCCGGGCGCAATTCCCATCGCATCGGGTCGATTGCGTTTCCTGTTTATGAACCCGACTCGCACAACCTTTGCAGTTCTTAGACGGACACATTTGTTTATACACTTCGATAGCTTGCCGCCTCGTTTCGTCTCTCTGTATCCGAGCCGCTTCGATAGCGACTTTTCGGATTAAGCCACGCGAGCGGATGCGCTCGTTTGTGGCTTGTTCAATGTACTGTTTTACTTTACTCATTTTACCGTGCTATTTTTAGGTTTGTAATTCCATCCGTTTAACTCGTAGACTTTCCGTTTCGCTTCTTCCTGTGTAGCCACACAATCAACATACGTATCTTTACCCGAATCCTGTCGATAGATATTGAAGTGATTGAAGCGAGGGGAATAATAATACTTTGGCTTATTCTGTGTTTGATTCATTACTTTATATGGTTTATAAAACCCGAAAAAGGCTTATTTATTGCTATTTCTTTTATTCCTTAAATAAAATAATTATATTTGAATCGTTATAATAACTCTATTTTTATTTTATATCTATGGAACAATATTTATTTGGTTTTATTCTCTATCAATGTGATCCCAGAAGCTTTACTACGATTATGACCGACTCAGTTTACTTTTTGTTAACCGAAGATGAAGCATTCAGAAAATACAAAGAATTAACATCTAAATTAGAGAAAGGGCAATTTATAGTTATTAAACGAGTTTAAAATACATGCAACTTTTAGATTTTAGCTATACAGTAGTTCTTCAATCTCTGTATAGCTAATCTAAATATTTTCAGTTTTTACCATTCTACACAAACATTCTAGGCTGCATCCGCGACAAAATGATTTTATTCGCATCTGCATAGAACTTCTTCTTTATCTCAAATCCGTATGCTTTTCGCCCGCATTGAGCGGCTGCAAGTAATGTTGTCCCACTTCCGGCGCATGGGTCTATCACAACATCACCCGCATCGGTGAAAAGTTCGATCAACCGCTCAAGCAACGGAACTGATTTTTGTGTCGGATGAATTCGCGGTGTATCCGTGTCTCTAGGATAATCGAAACAATTAAATACCATCCGACCGCCATTATTGAACTTTGGCAGTTTGTCCCGATACAAGAGCACACCATATTCACAATTACCAACGACCTTCATATTAGCCTTTAAAACTTGTGCTGAAAAGTTCTTTCTAAATACGAGGTTTATATAATTGCTAAGTCCGTATTCCTTCGCTTTCTGGATAAGTTCGAATTGTTGTTCAAATTCGCAAAAGACAATCATACAGGGCGATTTTCCTTTTTCTTTCGGCTCTTTAACGAGCATCTTGCTACAAAAGTGAAGAAATTCAGTAATTCGAAAATCCTTATCGGTATCGAAAAACTCTTTTCCGGCTAATTCGCTTTCTCCGTTAGAATTGTCTCCGTCGATATACCAAGATGGATTAGATCCGTACGCGTTCTTCCCGATGTTATAGGGAATATCCGCAATGATTAGTTGCGCTTTCGGAATACCGTATGTTTTATAGTTCTGGAAATGGTCGTTAAATAGTTCTACGTCTTTCATCGAAACAACAATATTAATCGTTAATAATCTCGTCCTCATTCTCTACTACTTCGCTTTTTACAGGTTTCTTCACCGGAACGCGAATCGCCTTTTCTGTAAACTTGTTCGATAAATATTGTTTCGCCTGCTCCCAATCCGTAAAGTGTAAATTCGGATCAGTATAGAGCGAGATAATCGTAGAGTTTAATTTATCGAGTGCTCCGAAAGCACTTGAATTTATCGTACCGTCTAAGGGTGAAAACTTGGCAACTAAACCGTTATAATTCTCTGATACAAATCGGTCTATATATTTCCGATTTCGTTCGTTTGCCGCGACGGGGTCTGCTGATACATCGTGCAAATAATTTGTGTTTGATAGTTTTTTAACCATATTAAAATCCTTCTAATCGTTTCTGTCCGTTCATTTCGTCTACCTTGTGTTGTGGTAGTTTTCGTTTTGGTTTTACATACTCGAAATGTCGTTCCGCCTGTGATAGATCGTAGAACATTTCTTTGATTTCGTCCGGTAGTACTTCTTCATCATCATCGCCGGGCATCGGATCGGAAACCCGGAGAAAGCAGCCTAAAATGTACTGCATAATCTCGTATGTGCTTTTAAAATGATAGTCAGCGCGAATCTTATCGAGCCTTTGCCATTGTTCCAGATCGACGCGAACCGGAATCTTTTTAAAGTACACAAGTTTCTTTTTTCTGCTTCGCATGGTTTCGTTGTATTAATTATCTTCTACTAGCTCCGTTCAAGTCCAAGACGTTAAACATTTCATTTATTCGATCCGCGATATACGCGCCGTAAATACGCTGTATTTCCTTAATCGTTAAGTTCGTTGTAACATGAGTTATTGCCTCATGTCTCAACTCGTACCGACATTGGAAAATATACTGCATCACGTTTAGTTCAGTACCGAAATACTTTGCCGGGATTGGCTCGCGTCCTAGTTCATCAAAACAGATCATTCGCGGAGTACCGTTGTTGTAAGTATACAATTCTAGTGCATCCTTTCCGCGCATCGAAAAGCCGTTTGCAATACAGGAAGCCGAATCAATCCTAAAACCACCGATCGGATAGCCGCCCTTTGCTTTGCCGCGTGTGAAATAGCTATATCGGTTTAGAATCTGCATAATAGTGCTTTTTCCTGTACCGATGTCGCCTCGTAACAATAGCCCTTTATTCGCGTCTAGCTTCCCGGATCGCCCCTCTGTGTATAAAAACAATTGATTCATTAAGTTTTTATTCGAATCGTCAATCTTAAAGCCAGGGCAAACGTATTTGCAACACGCCTTAAACCATTCTGGGCGCTTTTCTACTTCTATCGGCTCGTCATAGTACGGTAGTCCGTATGATAGAATCGCCGCTATCGGTAGAGTCTGTTTGCTTCTTGTTTCCATATTCGTTTTTATTGTTCTTTAGTTCAAAAAATCCCGCCCAATTATTCGCAATCGATTCATCTACGATTTGAGATGCGACCGCCGGATTACCTTTGCTCAATTTCACTAATTTGTTGTAACACGCTTTGAGTGACTTTTCCGATTTGTAATTTTCCCGCCTGTCTTTCTTGTATTCAAGCCAAAGAGTAAACGTCTCTAAAAACTCATTAGATATAAAATCAAAATCTCCATGAGAGACTTTAGAGAGTATATTTATGTTTGGTTTCTGTTTTAGTTTATTATAGTCTGTACTATCCCCTGTATCATTGACTCCCTTAACTCCTGTACTATCCCCTGTACTATTGGCTGTCTCATTGGCTGTTTGATTGGCTGTAAAATTTACAGTAGTTGTTACAGTAGTTTTAAATTCCTTCACGAAAGAATAAGAGCTTATAATACGTTTGTTCTTACCAGATTTATAATAAATCAATCCTGCATTTATTAAAGACTCACGGGCTTTTATTAGTGTTTTCTCATTCACGTTAAGCGCAAAACAAAGTTCAATGTTCGAGCAATCGAAAACGTCCCTCCAATCTTCGCCGTTACAAATAGCCACTAATTCGTAAAAAAGGGCTTGTTCGGTGGCGGTAAATCTGAAACGTCGTCGCGCTTTTCGCATCTTTTCGGTTAGCGTATATCCGTCTATATTCATCACACTTATAAAGTCTATCGAGCGACATAATAACTACAAATCCTTATCCCGATCGCCCGTCCTACTTTCAGGACGGAACAATAGCAAATAAAATTATTCTCTCTTCCTCCGTTGCGACACGTTCGACAATCGTGTTTTACTTGCTTTTGTGCTGTTTTCTTCACCATTCTTATACCTCCTTTATTTTAATTCCATGAACGTAAAGCATGAGCTTACGTTTGATTATATACTCCTTTGTCCGAACACCTTTAGTATCTTCGACGATATACTCACCATCCCGATAATAAACGAAATCAGCGATGTAGTAAACTCCTCGTTCGATCAGCTTCTTTTTACGTAGCATCTTCCGCACTCCCTGCACTTCATAGAAACGATATTGAGGCGAAATAAGCTCGTATTTTACTTGCTCTTGTAATCCAGTTATAATCCCCTTCTTTTCGAGTAGTTTCAACTCCTTAGCGCGTCGATATTCCTTTTTAGAGTCGTATCCGTCTATTTTTACATTGTTATACTTTGCCATGTCATTTTAATTGGTTTGTGAATAGTGGATAAGCCCGGATTCGAACCGGGAATGATACTTCAAGAGCCGCACCGCATTAACGGAATGTCTGGCGATCAACCTTACATAACTAGGCGTTTCCAATTCCGCCACTTATCCGATTTGCCGGGGCTTTCACCCGGCGCGTTGTTATTTAGTTATTTTCAAGAAGTCAGGAACAATCCCATATAACGCCGTTTTCCCGTCCCAACGATCAATAAACTGTTTGTACAAAATTTCTTTAGTCAATCCTCTTGACCGGATGATAGCCTGTTCTGTTTTTAGTTGTTCTAACTCGTTTAACTTCTTTTGTTCTTCAATCTGCTGATCTAATACCGAAATATTCGTATTTACTTCATTACGACTGTCTATTTTCTCACGTACCTTTTCCGAAAATTCTAATTGTGCAGAAAATGTTAGTAATTGCAATCCGCGTTTTTCAAACTCCGTTTCGATTATTTGTTCTAACCGTCTTTCAAAAATCAATGAGCCTCCGTCTGCCATCAAACTATCCGTTTTATGTTTACGACTTTCTTCTTTTATTAAATCATATATACGCGGCTCCAATATATTATCTTCAAGAGAACTCATAAAATCGCCTCCGTCACTAATATGTTTATTATCGAATACCACATCGACCGCCCTTTCTTTAATCACTTTATATGAATAAGTCGGACGAGCTTTAAACTCTGTATTGTCTGCTGCTTTTAGCGTAACAGGTTCGGCAAAGTCACCTCTTTGGTCAAATAATGGAACTTGAAAAAGTTCTGTGCCCCATTCCCACGTAGAAACGCGTCCCGTTTTAATGGAAAAATCGTTCTTTCCGTCTTTCCCGTAATTCTCCATGAAAACACCTGCATAATTGGGAGCGACACGTTCACATGAAGCGAACAAAACAACGGCAACAAATGCCAATAGTAAAAACTTAAAATCTTTCATTTTTAAAAATTTAATTAGTTTGTAAATTAAGAAAATTACAGCCGATAAAATAACCATAACGCCCAACCACGCGCTAACATGGTTGAATAGGCGGTTTCCTATTGGGATAGCTATCACGGCTATTAATAGCATCCAATGTCGTTTAATCATGTTTCTGTTGTTCTTTATTTTTCGCTTCATACGGATAAACATCTACAATCGCCGTTTCTTTAAGCAAGATCGAAGAATAATCCGCCATAGTTCCTTTCATACCTTCGTCGAGTTTCTTCATTGCGTCGTGAATGTCTGCCGCCTGTATGAGTACGTTTGTATACGTCCGTTTCTCCTTGCCGCTTTTCTCGTCAAGTGTAGTGAAAGCAAGTCGCCCGGCAAACCATTTATCGGCGGAATCCTCTTCGCTAGTAAATATCTCGCTATAATGTGCACGGGAAATGTCGGACACTGTAAACTCACCGGAGATAAACGGCGTTACTTCTTCAATTATTCGTGCTTCTGCTTCGGTAAAACTTAGCGCATCGACTAAATACGGTTCAGTTACCTTCTTTTGCATCCCGTTTTCCATTACTTTCTCGTAGCGAATTTTCGTTAAAAACCAAGTGTTCATAATTTCGTGTTTATTAAAGTGTTTATAAAAATGTAATTAATCGTGTTGTGTTAGTGTTGTGACGGTACTTTCTTCATCAGTTTCTTTAACTCCTTCCGTATCTTATAAATCTGATTTTTAACCGGAACACTGTTTTTCGCTTCCGGCTTTAACACCTCGATCTGCATCTTCAATTTTAAAACCTCTTTTGCCTTATCGACACAATCAAGCAAGTCCAGACCGGAACGGATAGATTCGTCTATCATCTCGCTAGCCAACCGGATTCGATCATAGAGTTTCTTTATATTCTCCACGTGATCGGCTCGATTCATTTCGAGTATTCGACCGTCGTTTACATAGCCGTCATAAATGACATAATACAACTTGTCTACGTCCGGACGCCCTAGAAAATGTCCGAGGAATTGCCAATAATATTCGTCTTTTTCGTCGATGGTATTTCCGAACTGCAGCGATTCGATCTTTCCTTGCGACATCGGGCACTTGATTTCGCCCAGAGCGATAACTTTTCCATCAAATCCGTATACATAGAAATCAGGTGAATCTCCGAACCCTTCAAACGGTTCATTGAAAACAATGTCTTTAAAATCGGTTGTACACGACTTGATCTCGTTTATTAACTGGCTCTGTACCCATTCGACCGCTAGCGGTTCGTTTTCATGTCCCCAATCAAACGCCTTGTTGCTTCCGTTTTCTCGCATCGTCCCGGTTCTCCGCTCGTATCGTACTAAATACATCGCGTCTAACGCGGCTTTGCCAAAGGGACAACCTTTGCCCGCTTTCATCAGATCGGGAAGCGTAGAGGCGGTTATTTTGCCCCGTCTCTTTTCCTTCCATTCGATTTCTTTTTGTTCACTTGATTTCATGTGCTACTAATTCTTTGATTTGTTCTTTAGTTAGTTTATATTTCGTCTGTACCTGTGCGACCGTAAAACCACCTGCCAGACCGTCGAGGATATTTTTCCAGATTGCCGATCCTGTCTCAACCGTAGGCAATGAGTTTTCTACTTTCGGAAGAAAAGGACGAATACGAAGCGAATCAACCTTTTCGCCGAAAGCGTCAACTAATACCGCTCCGATTTGGATTTGCTTGTTTATCCATGACTCAAAATTCGGATTCTTGAAAATTTTCGTCAATGTTTTGCAGTTCGTCCGGTTGAGGATCATCGGTTTCACATTTTCGAAGAAATAAGCGACGAAACATTCTTCTTTCTTTCCAGACGCGCCGACCACTTGTTCTTTTTTCGTTTCGCGGATGGTGAGAATTATATCTTTTCCATCCGGTAGGCTGTAAGCGCCTAGATAGTCATAATTAAATTGAGTTTTCCAATGTGTCATTATCGTGTTGTTTAAAAGTTATCGTTTCCACCCTGATAAAGCGACTCATAACAGCGAGCGCAAACCGTTATTATCTTTGTGCCATGTCTGCCACGTTCGTACGTTTCGACCTCTAATTCTATCTCTTCGCCCGGTTCGATCTCTTCGCCGCAATCTTCGCAAACTAGAGTATCAGCAGGGCACGCGCCAAGAACCGTACAAATTCGGCAATTACCGATACATTGAGGATTCTCCGCCATGTCGTTTCGTGTTTAGATAGTTGCAGACTAGCACATAGACAAACGTGATAAATACGATCAATAGTGCGATAATTAATTTGCCCGGCTCCGGCTCGCCTTCTGCGAGGCTGCACGCTGAAAGCATTAAGATAATAGCGGCGGGACTTTGTTTTAGTGTTAACATGATGTTGGGCTTTATATTACCTTATTACTCTGTATGAATCTATCTATACTCGATAAATCGTACCAGATCATTTTTCCAAATTGAGAAAAAGAAATGAGAGCTTTTTCCCGTAACGTTCTCAAAAAATCATCCGAGCATCCTATATAGGATTTTGCTTCATCTTTACTAAGCCACTTCTTTACTATTGGCTCAACTTTTCCGGTTACTCTAGTTCGTCCCATTGTCGTACTATTCTTTGCGTTCAACATAAATGTTATCTCCGTCGATCCAAGTTTTGAAAATCTTTCCTTCATCGGTTTTTAAATCGGATGCGGTCGTTCTTACTGATTTTCTGCGGTTCCGGGGGAAGTAGGTTTGTCGCCCTACTTCCATCGCTTGCAGTGTCGGTTTAATTGGTGTTGTGTTCATTGCTAATATTTTATTTCGTGTTTAAAATTCAAAATCGGTAAATACGCTTTTATCAGGAGAGAGCAATCTTTCATGATTTACATCTTCGAATTTGTAGGTACTATACTTTTTATCCGAACGAACATAATCGCCTTTAATCCATACAGGAGCCGAATCGCTATCTTTCAGTCTGAAATATTCGCCTTTCTTTAGTTCCTTAATCTTCTTAATTGTCATAATCGTATCTATTATGTAGCCCCGAAAGGCTACGGATTAAACTACTCTACCTCAAAATCTCTTTCGGAAAATCCTTTTAGCAAAAGATAGTTCACTACTGATGCTTTTGTTGCATAGGGTAATATTATGCAGTAATCTTTTGATTCAAAACTAAAATCGAGCATATCGTTTATTAGATATGTGGCTATTGATACAACCAAACTTTTGCTATTTGCTGATATTGTTGCCATTGTTGTATTGTTTTATGTAGCCCCGAAGGGCTACGGGTTAATATTAAATCTTCTGATAACCGAATGAGTTCATAAACTTCTCCGCGCCTTTGAACGTTTTGAAAGTCTTGCTACTAGAAAGTGTACACGCTAAGAATCTTTGTCCGGCTGTTGTATTAATCAAGCTAACACAACATACTGTTTCGCTTCCTGCTTTTTTAAATTCTACGTCTCCGATCATTCCTGCTTTCATAATTCTATACTTTTATTTGTTAGTTCTTGATTGATTGATTAACTTTGATGATGCAAAGTAAAGAAAAACTTTAAACGTAAACAAGTTTTTCTTGATTTATTTTCAATATAATCTTTAATGTATGAATATAGGGTTAAAAATCAAGGAGTTAGCAAGTAAAGAAAATCTTGAAATTCCAGTAATAGCCGAAAGGCTAGGTAAATCAAAGCAGGCTGTATATGATATGCTATCAAAGCAAGATTTGAATACATCGGTACTTCGTGAACTTTCAACTATACTAAAGGTTCCCATAACAGCTTTTTTTCAAGAAAATGACGATATAGGCTTTGATAAGTCTATTCAAGAAAAACTTGAATTGGCATATAAAGAAATAGAAAGATTGAAAAAAGAACTGGAAGAAGTTCGCTGTCATCATCGTAAGCCTACCCGCGTCGTAATTGAATTAGATGTAGATAACGATGAATTCATCAAAATGGGATTAAAAGAAAAGATTGTTCAAATACTCAACAAGTAATCATCATCTTACTTATAAATATCAATGAAACTATACCATTATACTTCAATAGAAACATTAGCTCTAATTCTAAAAAATAAAACAATCAAGTTTAATAGACTAGATGCTGTTGATGACCTGGAAGAAGCTGGATATACATCGAATGGTGCACAGCTTGGAAAATATATGTTTGTTTCATGCTGGACAAAGTCAACAGAAGAGAATATAGCATTATGGAGTATGTATGCGGAGAAAGGTAAAGGAATACGAATAGAGCTTGACGAAGATATGTTTTATGAGTATAAAGCCGAAGACACCCAATATGTTAAGGTTGTAAAACAAATGGAGAATCCATTAATGCCGCTAAGTGAAATTATTCGTGACGATTACATCTTTTTCACTCCTTTAAAAAGTAGCTATAATTTTTTTCAAAGAGATGTTGTTTATGTTGATTATCCTAATGAAAAAGTAAAGGATGCATTAATTTGGCATAATGACGGATGCAATATAGATTTCTCTCTTGTAGGAAAATATAAACGAACACATTGGAAATTCCAAGAAGAAACTAGATTCTCCCTCGTTGCTATTCCATGCAATAAATGTAAAAGCGCAGACATTTCTTCTAAAATTATTTATAATATAGAAAATAACATCGAGTTACCTTTTAAAGAATACTATTTGAAACTGAAACAAAAAGTTCTCGATAATATTATAGTAAGACTAGGATGTTCTTGCACAGAAGCTGATTATATAATTATTGAAACTCTCTTAAATAAATACACCAATAATGGGAAAGTAGAAAAAAGTAAATTAGCTGGCACTATAAAAATGAAATAACCACCGAATCAAACATATTATCAACCACTAAAACAAAACATCATGGAAGTAGTATTAATCTTAGTAGTTACAGGCGTTATAATCTTAGCGATAAAAATTGCAATGACAAGCCCCAAAGAATCATCTAATATCCAGAATCAACCGAATAAACCCAATACTCCGAGACCGTCGGAAGAAATAGAATTCCCGCCATCCGGATACTTTTACTATGAAATGGTAGGAATGTACTATCATGGAGTTACACCTAAAGATTTCGGTATATTCAAAGGCAAAGCAATAGCCGAAACAAACAACCCTAAAGATAAATTTGCAGTCGGTATATACAGAAACGGTGATAATAAGTTAGTTGGGTATATCCCAAAAGATTTTAGAGGAGTCAGTAACGAAAAGATTCATAAGGAAATTACAGAAAGCGGCGGTAGTCGGGAAGTGGTATTTAAAATAAGCGGAAGCGAAAAGAAGTGCTACGGAACGGTTTATATAAAAAATAGCTAATAATCCCCGCCCAATAAACAATATTATCAACCACTAAAAACAAAATATTATGAATAAACTATTAGTACTATCAATCACAGCGATTTTCGTCCTACTATGCCTACAATCATGCAGTAAGGATGATGAGAACCAAGACGAGTTTTTAAAAGAATATAATTTACCCAAAGGAGTAACTAAGCCAACTATAGGATGGCAGTACGAAGAAGAAGTTGCTAAAAATGCATTAATAGCAGGATTTCTTAATGGTGATATGTGGTTTGCAGCATACAACGAGAAGAAAGAGCAGATATTCGAATATACAGCACCAATGATCCGAGGATTCAATCAAAAATTTTATTTAGAGTTCGGTAAGGTTGAAGAGCATAATATTGACCATATTTCCTTATCTAACTTTATCATCAAAGATGATGGAATTATTTTGTTAGTGAATTATGGTGGTCCTAATGAAATTATTTCCACTCTTGGTGGAAAAGAGAAAAGGCTTTATTACAATAGATATGACAATTCAGTATTCGATATTAAAGATTGGTATGGTGATTATTTTATCACATTAGGATACAATAATAATAACCTTTTGCTTGATAATAATTGTAATGAGATAGAAAAGATACCATTAGGAAATAGAACCATCAATAAATTAATTCCAATTGATAATATTAATGGTCTAGAGGTATCATACCCTTCTGTGTCTTTAGTCAATATCACTAATGCCGATTATATCTGGCAGTACAAACACAAAGGATACTCCGAAGAATATATAATAAAGAACAAGTTAATAAATATTAGTGACAATTTTATAGACTTTACTTTCGATATCGTATACAGAAATGGAGATAAAGAAAGAGAATCTTTTAAACTAAACAAATTGACGGGAGAGCTTATTAATGAAGCTAATAGTATCAATTGAAAATACCCTACGCCTGAATGAATAAACCCGAACAACATGAAAAACTGGATTAAATCATATTGGAGCAACTGTTTGTCGATCGCTGCGATTATATGCAGTGTTGTCGCTATTTGCGTTTCGTTACCATCCGCGCCGGAGTTAGGTATAGACTATATCGGGGTGATAGTAGGGATTTTATCGCTTTTAGTGACGATGTTAATTGGATGGCAGATTTGGAATGTGATTGCAATAGATAAGAAGATTAGAAACGAAGTGAATAAGGCAAGAAGTTCTTTTGTTAAAGAAACTGAAGTTATAAAAGATAGTAGCTATATTGCACTACAAAAATTGCAGTTTAAAACAGAGCTTGTTAATGTTGAGTCTTATATGTCCAACAGTTCTTTCGATCGAGTTGTTGAAAGTATTAGAACATTACTTGATAGCGCAATAGCGATTAATGAAGTCGAATTTTTAAGAGAGGCAGCATGGGTTATAATCAGTACAAAGGAAAGAATAAATAAGATTCTTTCCTTCCCAGGTCAAAGAGATAGAATAGATAGCATTTATGTAGGAATTATTAAAGACGTTTTAGCACATCTATCGGGTGACAATACAGTAGTACCATATTTAATTGATATACTACGCGAAATAAAGGAGTATAATGAAAAAATATCAAAGCACGGAATTGTTAAAGATGAGACAGATATAACAAATGACGACTAAAGACTTCGCCATATATATTTTATTTCCTATCATAACAGCAATCATTGCAGGAATAGTAGTTGAAGCAATTAAAAGAAATCCTTTAATTGTAAAGTTCAAACCATGGAACATAAAGAAGATTAAATCCAAACAAGAGGATAGTCCGAAATTTATAGAATATACAAAAGATGTTATCGACGGATTTGTATTTAAGTGGAATTGGGTATCTACGCCAAATGGGTGGCAGATTATAAATTTCCGAATCTGCTGCCCGATAGACGAAACGCCTTTAGTAGTTGAAGAAATGTTTTATATAAGATGTCCGAGATGTAAAAAGGAATATTTCAACACGCCGGATATAAACAGTGCACGTATAATTGTGCAAGATAACATAGTAAAAAGATACGGAGCTATTTTTGTATAGCATTTAATATCTGAACTAATAAATATATAATCGTAGTTAAATAGCTAATCAACAATAAGAATTTGAAGTTTGATTGCATAATAGTACTTTTTCTATTAGCCGAATAAACTAGAAATAGATAGCTTAAATTCAAGCAAATAATATTTGCTATTTCTGATTGATTGATTAACTTTGTATTGAAAACGTTCTTTGATAAAGATGAAATATAAGAGGTGATATTTATAAGAAAGGACATGAGTACCGTTTTTTAATGCAAATTCGGTGCAAATAGATTTTATAAATATTATAAGATATTAGTTATAAGCGTTTTAGATGGTGTACAAAAACGCCTCTCACGCATGTAATACGAGTTCGATTCTCGTACCCACTACTATCTGATTATCGGCCTCTTACCAACAAGTAAGGGGCTTTTTTATTGCCTTATATTTATCTCAAAATATCGTTTTTAAGCGATATAAAGAGGTATTTTCAAAAGAAAAATGCAAATTTAATGCAAATATTCATCTTGAATTATTATCGTGCTATCCCATTAATGTACCTACCTATAAAGAAAAAGAGGAAATGCAGTTAAACTACATTTCCTCTTTTTCTTTATAGATCTCAAAGTAAGATTCTTTATCTATTCTCAACCGGACTCTTTCTTCCCTCTTCTGCCCGGCCAGGTTTACGAACAAGTTGAAATACAGTTGGCTGAAAGAAAGGTTGGAACGATCATAGGTTATATCAAATGTCCAAGTTCTACGGAAAGAATCGAAAGTAGCGAATGGTTGCTCACCTCCTTTACACATAAACACTTCCGGGAAAGACGTAGGCGGATAAGGCTGGAATAAGCCCGCTAATTGGGCATACACATAGTCAATCATCCATTCGTCTCCCGTCAAGGTCAATTCCCCTTTCAAGCGGAGTTTGATTGCATAACTGGCAGTCACGTCAGACGAGGTATAAACAGGGACTTGGCTTTCTGCCGAATAGTTACCGTCTTTATATCCAAGACTCATCGTTAGTTTAGACCGGCCGACGCCATTAAATTCATCTACTTCCTGATCCGCCGACTGATTTTTCAGGTTAATCATAAATGTCAGTTTACCGAGAGTCGGGTCACCCGGATATTGCGCAAGCGTGTCCAACACATAATCTTCGGTATTATAACTTCGGGCTATCAAATCTCCCTTTCCTGCCTCCAAAGCCGGACCGCCTCTTTCCACATCCACGTTGCCAACCGGATAATAAATAGCATCATTATCCCTAACGCAACCACTCAAACAAAACAGCAACACTGCCAAGCCTATTATCTTATTCATAATCACCTTACTTCTTGATTTTGCGGACAAAGATACATCTTTTTTATACCACCCTTGATTTATGTCAACCGTTTTTAGTATTTTTGCACACATCAAGACAGAAAAGACATGGATACACTATTAAGAGAGACTGTAAATGCTGTTGTCAATTCCCGCTTTCCGGAGATGAGTATAGAAGGAAGACGGCAGATAGAAAGCATACTGATTCGTGAAGAATTCCCCAAAGGAGCCATAGCGCTAAACGAGGGAGAAGTAGCCCACGAACTTGTTTTTGTAGGAAAAGGCATGCTTAGGCAGTACTATTACAAAAACGGGAAAGACGTGACCGAACATTTCTCATACGAAGGATGTATCGTGATGTGCATTGAAAGTTTTCTGAAACAAGTACCCACCCGGCTAATTGTGGAAACTCTTGAACCTTCCATTATTTATTTATTCCCCCGCGACATGATACAAAAATTAGCGAGGGAGAACTGGGAAATCAACATGTTCTATCAAAAGATATTGGAATACTCTTTAATTGTATCACAGGTTAAAGCAGACTCCTGGCGTTTCGAATCCGCTCGCGAACGCTATAACCTCCTGCTCGAAACACATCCGGAAATCATCAAACGCGCTCCTCTGGCACACATCGCTTCCTATCTTCTGATGACACCGGAGACACTAAGCCGTGTACGCTCCGGTGTTCTATGATTTTAGCGGCTTTTCCGGTATTCTTTTGGAGACATACCGGTGTAATGCTTGAAATATTTCCCAAAGAAAGACTGGTTTGCAAAATTCAGCCGGTCGGCAATCTCCTGTATATTCATACTTGAAGAATTCAGGAGGGCTTTCGCTTCCAGAATCACCAACTCGTCAATCCACTCTCCCACCGTTTTTCCGCTGACTTCTTTCACGACTCCCGAAAGATGTTTCGGCGTCAGACACAGTTGGTCGGCATAATATTTTACGCTGCGTTCAGACTGGTAAGACTCCACCAGAGACTCATAAAAGCGTTCGAAGATATACTCTTTCCGGCTTTTATTCTTCATCGTAGTAGCGTTTGCAGGTGCATGATTAGTAAAAATAGTGCAAAGCTCGAAAAAGAACCCCTGCATCAGTCCCATTACCACTTCCCTACGATATAAAGCTTCCTTATTCCTCAACCGTTTCCTGATAAACGCGTGATACTCCTTCACCACCTCCTGCTCGTGCGGAGTGAGGTCGAAACACGGATAATCTTTCAGATAGAAAAACAAAGAAAGCACATTTCCGATCTTAGGCAACGTTTCCAGCAAGTTCTTCGACACAGCAAAGAAAATGCCTTTAAAATCGGGACTGAAATACCGCTGCTCGATAATCTGATTAGGCAGTGCTATCACCATCAATCCAGGACACAATTGAAATTCACGCAGACTAATCTTAAAAGTACCGGTACCCTCCAGACAAAGCCCCACCGTCAACACTTCCAGTTTGGTAGGCCCGTTATACAACGATATAACGCTCTCCGTATCGAAAAGCGCTATATCATTATCAACAACATCAATGTTGTCGGCATCTATATGTTTAGAATGAACTACCGAAGAAATACCTACTTTCGGAACACTTTGAATATCCATACTCTCTCTTTTTTTGGCGACAAATATACCAGCATTTAATCAGATATACAAGCCAATCGGGAGCATTATCGGACATAATGAACACTTTTAGATACTTATCGAACAGACCGGAACAGATATTCATAATCACGTTTGGCAGCCGGCACCGTCCACTTTTCCGGGACAAACTTCCACTGATTGAGCGCTTTCGGGTCCATCGTTCCTTTCTCCTCAATATAATTCATCAGATAGAAACGGAGATCCTTATCCGTAGAGAAAATAATGCGGTCTTTCAATTTCTCCTGCGGGATGCCCGACCCTTTCGTCAGCAATTCTCCGCCACCATTGCCACGGTAAGAATTCAAGGCCACCTTATATATCTTATCCATGCGGAAAGGAGAACCATCGGCCATGCTTGTGATCGTTATCTTCTCGCCCTGCGGTTTAGTGACATCCACCGTATAAATAATGCCCGAAGCCGAGTCAAAATTAAAACTATAATTCTGGAAAGACGCTCTATCCTCCGCACCTTCACGACGTTTCTCCTTGAACCAGAGCAGATGATCTTCCGGCGATTTCATCCGGTTCGTCCACATATAATAAGACATCTCCAAGAAATCCTTAATCTCCTTTCCGGACAGAGTCATCACATACAGCATGTTCTCATACTTATATAAATTGAACATATCACTCACAAATACATCCCCCTTCTTTATTTCCGAGTCAAACGAAAGCGGAGCGGCAAACGAGATGTCGGCACCGGTGATGTCGAGCTGCAAGGTATGTATCAGGTCGATAAAGGCAGAAGGGCCGAAGAAAGCAGGATGAGTGGAGATACTTTCGGTAAAAGTGCCGATCTTCTTCGAAACGAACTTCTGCACCGTTTCATATTGCGGGGCAAAACGCTTCATAAAGTCCTCGCTGATTCCGTAAGCCTCCGTTTCCGTCAAGACACCCTTAATATCCTTGCTCTGCACCTTTCCATCTTTCAGTTTCAAGGTCACATCTACATTAGATAAAACAATCCCATTGCTGGCCGGATCGATAATCAACACCGAGTCTCCGGCAACATTCATCACCTTCTTACATTCGCGGGAATGATCGTGCCCCATCAATACGATATCGAATCCCGGCACATTCTTCGCTACGTTGAGAGAAGCGTTCTCGTTGTATTTGCCCGACATTTTGAAAGCCTCCTGTCCGGCATGAAACAAGCCGATCACCAAATCCGGGTTCTCTTTTTCACGGATAACCTTCATCCATTTGCGTGCCGTCTCTTCCATATCGTCGAAACGCAATCCTTTCCACAGGTTTTCGGAGAGCCATGCAGGGATGGCAGGGGTAATCATTCCCAATACCACGATCTTCACGCCCTCACGTTCCAACACTTTGTAAGGAGCCAGATGGGGCTGTCCCGTAGACGTATCTATGATGTTGGCCCCCAACACAGGGAAGTCACAAGTGGTGATCCAACGGTCGAAAACGGCACGTCCCGTTTCCACGTCATGGTTACCCATGTTGCCGGCATCATACTTCATGTAATTCATCATTTCCGAGCAAAGATGGGGAGACACCGTATCTATATAATTATAGTAATAGGCAGTGGGCTGTCCCTGCAAAATATCGCCGTTATCCAGCAATATCAGATTCTCCTTATATTGCTCGCGCTCTTTCTGCACGAAAGAATAAACCCGTGCCAGACTCCCCTTCCACTCGTGGCGGGTTATAAAATTATAAGGATAATAATTGCCGTGTACGTCACTTGTTTCTACAATCTTCAGTTTCACCACCTTCTCCTGCGCCGCAACAGACAGAGCGAGGCAGAGAAGCAAGCCATAAATTAATACGATTCGTTTCATTCTTTTTCTATATTTAGATTTAACGGATGAGAGAATACAAACCGCGCCCCACCGGTATAGTCAGGGTCGATCCATATACTTCCTTTCCATTTGTGCACAATCAATTTACAGATAGACAATCCCAGTCCGGTACCCTGGGCATATTCATTCAGTTTCTCAAAACGCTCGAACACAAGTCCCTGTTTTTCTTTCGGGATGCCGCATCCGGTGTCCGTCACCGAGAAGACAGCCATTTGCGTTTCCTCGTTCACAGAAAAGTCCAATGTGATCTTACCGCGTTTCGTAAACTTGTTGGCGTTGGACAGCAGGTTAATCATCACTTGCTGCATACGCTGCACATCCGTCACCATCCGGAAAGATTCGAAAGAAGTGGTAAACAAGAACTGGTTTTCCGACGACTGCCGCGAAAAACTAACAGACGCCACCACCTGGCTGCACAACTGCACCACGTCACATTCCTCCCAAGTCAGCGTCACCCGGTTGGCCTCCAGACGTGAAAGGTCGAGAATATCGTTAATCAGCCGAAGCAACAAATCCGAATTGGTTTTGATAATCTGATAATAAGACTGCTGTTCCTCCTCCGTGCTACCGCCAACGGCCAATACATCCGAGAATCCTACAATCGAATTCAATGGTGTGCGTATCTCATGGCTCATATTGGCAAGGAAAGCACTCTTCAGACGATTAGACTCTTCCGCCCTGTCTTTTGCTACGCGCAAGTCCTTCTCCGATTTCAGCAACTCATCTTTCAGGCGTTTCGTACGGAAATAATAGAAGAGAGAGATGCACAAGCCGAGCACCAGTATCACAAACAAAGCACAGGCAGACCATATCTGATAAGTATATTGCTGATAGAACGAAACCGGCTGGTTGACAAGCTGCACTTTAAAAGGCAACACCGCCGGATCCAGCCCCCATTCCTTCACCTTCCGGCTATCCAATACCGCTTTGCAGCCGATTACCGAAAGATGTTTCGCCGTATCCTGCGGGTGCGTATCCATCCGTACAGACTCCATAGCCATCTCTCCACCCACTTTCCGGTAGTCGGGCAACACCCCTCCTATCGCCCAATGACCGAGACTCACCGATGAAGGGGTAAAAGTCGGAATGGTAGGGGTAACTTCCATCATGGCATACGTAGCATTTCTCATGAAATACCCCTCGTTCATATCCACCCGCCATGTTCCCACCAGGATCACCGTGTTTTCGGGCAGTTGCCTCAACTCCTCAACGATGGTATAAATAGAATGTTTCCGTCCATCCATCAGAATCAAATCCAGGTCGAGGAATTTCTTCATTTCTTTTCGCACCAATGCTTGCATGGTCACTCCGCCATACGTGTTGTCCGAAATAAAGGCAATGTGTTTCGTTTTCGGATAGAAGGCTTGAATCATCTGAATATTACCCTCTATATCATATTGGTTGATAAATCCCGATTTGAGTTCGGGGATATTCAGATGGTCGTCGAAGATATCGACAGATTCGGGCATCCAGCTGTCCAGGCTTCCCACGGTATCTTCCGGCAATATCACCACGTTGCTACTGGCCAGACTGCACATCACGGGCACTTTCACCTGCATTTCATCCCGCTGCGACAAATAAGCGGCCCATGCTTCCTGACCTAACAAGATAATCTGCGCCGGATGCTTTTCCCCCTGGTATTTAGCAAGAATCTGTGTCATCATTTTGCTCCATAGCGGAGCTTCCGAGAAGCTTTTACAGTTCATATTCTCGATGATGATGTCGCGCTGTCCTCCCAACTTACTATATTCATCCATATAATCGGAAATAGTGACCGATGTTTGGTGCGCTGCCGGATTATAAGAACAGATAATCAAAATAGGTTTCTTATCGTTAGAGACAGCCAAGACCTTCGATGACTGCAGGAGCCAAAGAAAACAGATAAAAAAATATCCAAGACGTCCCAGCATAATAATGCAGTTTTGATGTGTTAATTCATTAATTGAGTTGCAAATATAGTAAAACTTGTCGGGTTTAACAGATTTATATGTATTTTTGTCGCTCATTTACTGTCAAAAAATACAAATTATGGAATTATTTCACAAGATGATTTCCGGATTTCTGGGCATACCGGAAAGACAAATAAGCAGCACGCTCCATCTTTTGGGCGAAGGTGCTACGATTCCTTTCATCAGCCGATACCGCAAAGAAGCCACTGGCGGGCTGGATGAGGTGCAAATAGAGCAGATCAAAGAGCAACACGATAAGTTGTGCGACATAGCCAAACGGAAAGAAACGATTCTCGGCACCATCACCGAACAGGGCAAACTGACTGCCGAACTGGAGAAACGCATCAACGACACCTGGAACCCGACGGAACTGGAAGATATATACCTCCCTTACAAACCCAAACGGAAGACACGTGCCGAAGTGGCCCGCCAGAAAGGGCTGGAGCCGCTTGCCACCATCCTGCTGTTGCAACGGGAAAACAACCTTAGCGCCAAAGCCGCTTCCTTTGTGAAAGGTGAAGTGAAAGATGTGGACGACGCACTGAAAGGTGCGCGTGACATTATCGCGGAGCAGGTGAACGAAGACGAGCGTGCCCGTAATGCGGTACGTAACCAGTTCGGGCGCCAGGCAGAGATTACGGCCAAACTAGTCAAAGGAAAAGAGGAAGAAGCAGCGAAATACCGCGATTATTTCGATTTCTCCGAGCCACTGAAACGTTGCACGTCCCACCGTCTGCTCGCCATCCGCCGGGCAGAGTCGGAAGGGTTGCTGAAAGTGTCTATCAATCCCGACGACGAGGCCTGCATCGAACGTTTGGAACGCCAATTCGTACGTGGCAACAACGAATGTAGCCGGCAAGTGGGCGAAGCCACGACGGATGCTTACAAACGGTTGCTCAAGCCTTCCATTGAAACAGAATTTGCCGCCCAATCCAAAGAGAAAGCCGACGATGAAGCAATTCGCGTATTCACCGAAAACCTCCGCCAACTTCTTCTCGCTCCGCCATTGGGACAAAAACGGGTGCTCGCCATCGACCCCGGATTCCGTACCGGATGTAAGGTTGTTTGTCTCGACGCGCAAGGCAATCTGTTGCATAATGAGAATATCTATCCGCATCCTCCGGTCAACAAGACCGGCGAGGCTGCTTCGAAACTTCGCAAGATGATTGAGGCCTACCAGATAGAAGCCATCTCCATCGGCAACGGAACGGCAAGCCGGGAGACGGAAGATTTCATCAACAGTCAGAGTTTCGACCGTCAGATACCCGTGTTTGTAGTCAGCGAGCAGGGGGCTTCCATTTATTCGGCTTCCAAAATTGCTCGTGACGAGTTTCCGGATTACGACGTAACGGTGCGTGGGGCAGTCTCCATCGGACGCCGCCTGATGGATCCGTTGGCAGAGTTGGTGAAGATAGATCCAAAGTCTATCGGCGTGGGTCAATACCAACACGATGTAGACCAGACGAAGCTGAAGAAAGCACTCGATCAGACGGTAGAGAATTGCGTGAACCTGGTCGGGGTAAATCTCAATACGGCAAGCAGTCATCTGCTCACTTATATATCCGGTCTGGGCCCCCAACTGGCACAGAACATTGTCAATTACCGGGCGGAGAACGGAGCTTTCAGTTCGCGGAAAGAACTGATGAAAGTGCCGCGCATGGGCGCCAAAGCCTTCGAGCAATGCGCAGGATTTCTTCGCATCCCCGGAGCTAAAAATCCGTTGGATCATACCGCCGTGCATCCGGAAAGTTACCACATCGTAGAGCAAATGGCCAAAGACCTGAAATGCACCATCGACGAGTTGATAGCCGACAAGGAACTTCGCCGGAAGATCAATATTTCCGACTACATCACTCCTACCGTCGGCCTGCCTACCTTACAGGACATTCTGCAGGAGCTCGACAAGCCGGGACGTGACCCGCGCAAGGCTATCAAAGTCTTCGAGTTCGACAAGAACGTACGCACCATAGCCGATTTGCGCGAAGGGATGATTCTTCCGGGCATTGTAGGCAATATCACTAATTTCGGTGCGTTTGTCGATATAGGAATTAAGGAGAACGGTCTTGTACACCTTTCTCAATTAGCGGAACGGTTCATTTCCGACCCGACAGAAGTGGTGTCCATCCATCAGCACGTCATGGTGAGGGTGATGAATGTAGATTATGACCGGAAACGGATTCAACTTAGCATGATCGGGGTACCGCAAGACTGATTGCTTCTCTTTTCTCTCCCCACCACACGATCAGAATCGTAAATACAATCATAAGTACTGTGCAAATGAGCGAGCCTTCAAAACCGAAGGCTCCGCCATTCAGTACGTTTTCTTCGGGCATACGCAAAGTCAGCATACTGGTGGTGAAGTTGTTTCCGCTTACCTGATAACCGAGGATGGGGCCTTGAATCCAATTCCAGAAAAGATGGAGCGAGATAGGGAAACACAGGTTCCGCGTATATAGATAGGAAGCTCCCAGCAGCATACCTGCCAGCAACAGGTTGAGCATGGGCAGGAAAGCGATTTCGGGATTGAAGATGTGCATAAAGGCAAATAACGCTGCCGAGACGAAAAGCGCCAGGAATTTATTCATGGTGGTATGCAATAGGCGTCCGAGGATATAGCCGCGCATCAGTATTTCTTCGAACAAGGCGACCAGCAGGAAAAACACCCACGAGCCCAGCAGATCCAACGGCTTGAACTGGAAACCGGTGACTTCTATTTCTCCCAAGACGAACGAGATTCCGAAGCCGAACAGATAGAGCAGGATTGCCATCAGGAAGCCATACCACAGTCCCTTGACGTGTCCTTTTAAGGAGAGCCCCAAATCAGAAAACGGACGGCGTTCGAAGCGGAGCATAGGAATGGCGGCGGTCAGAACGGCGAGCAGCATACTGGCTTCGAGAATAATGTATCCCATCACTCCCGGATAGCGGGCTTCCACACCCAACACCAACGACAAACATCCGCGGGCCAGCGTACCATACAATCCAAGAAGGATGAAAAGTATCACAATAAACAGCGGGATACAAGCCCACACAGGAAGTCTTTTGGGTTCTTTGCCCCCAGCAATGTTGTCTGCCTCCATTTTTACAATTTGTTAATCCGGCTACAAAATTAGATATAAAACATAAAAAAACATCATGTATTCTCTATTTTTCCTATATTTGTCAGAACAAATCTACAAAATTATGAAAATAAAACTACTATTGATAAGTTTCTTATTGGCCGCTAATGCGTTAGGAGCAGCCGCCCAAGTGAATAAAACGTATTATGTGAGTAAGCCCGGCACGCTGATTTCCATGATGACTGAAGAGGAAGCCAACAGTGTCACCCATCTCACACTGACCGGCAAACTGAACGCGGAGGACTTCCGCCATCTCCGTGACGAATTTGATAATCTGAAAGTATTGGATATTTCGAACGCTGAAATCAAGATGTACAGCGGAAAAGCGGGAACTTATCCCAACGGGAAATTCTATATTTATATGCCGAACTTCATTCCTGCATACGCATTCTCGAACGTGGTGGACGGAGTGACCAAAGGCAAAGCCACGCTGGAGAAAGTGATTCTTTCGGAGAAAACAAAGAATATCGAAGATGCCGCCTTCAAAGGTTGCGAGAACCTGAAAATCTGCCAGATCCGCAAGAAGACAGCTCCCAACCTGTTGCCGGAAGCGTTGGCAGACAGCGTTACCGCTATCTTCGTCCCCCTGGGCAGCAGCGACTCTTACCGCTACAAGGACAGATGGCAGAACTTTGCGTTTATCGAGGGGGAACCGGTAGAGACTACCCTGCAAGTGGGCGCCATGGGCAAACTGGAAGAAGAGATCCTGAAAGCGGGACTGCAACCCAGAGACATCAACTTCCTGACCGTTGAGGGCAAGCTGGATAACGCCGACTTCAAACTGATCCGCGATTATATGCCGAATCTCGTTTCTGTCGATATTTCCAGAACGAACGCAACGGCTATCCCCGACTTCACTTTCGCACAGAAAAAGTATCTGTTGAATATGAAATTACCTCATAATCTGAAATCTATCGGACAGCGTGTATTTAGCAACTGCGGTCGCCTTTGCGGCACGTTGGAGCTGCCAGCCAGTGTGACGGCTATTGAGTTCGGTGCTTTTATGGGATGCGATAATCTCCGCTATGTGTTGGCTACCGGAAATAAGATTACGACGCTGGGTGATAATTTATTCGGGGAGGGAGTTCCGAGTAAGTTGGTTTATAAGAAATAAATATACGATTTATTTTATGAGTAAAAAAATAGAGAGGGTGAAATAGAAAACCTATGCACCCTCTCTCAAATAAACTAATCCTCTGTTTCTTACAGACTCATCGCATTAGCTCCAAATACGCCTGCTACTGCTGACGCCACCGCGATGACTACTTTCAAAATCATATCCCAAAGGGATTTCTTACTTGCCATAACTCTACACACCTCCTTTCCGAACTCTTTAAATGATTCATTACTTCCTATGACCTGCGCACTACTTCCTAAAAAAACGATTCTCACTACATGATGTCGTTATCCGGCTGAACGCATATCAGCGTTGTCTGGTTGGACACATATCGTTGTTGTCCTATTGAGAACTAAGCTTTTACTCATCAGGAGTTCAAAACTCCGCTTTCACCTCAAAACACGGACACGCCTTGATCCATTCTTCCGGTTCAATCTCCCCGTTTCCGTTGCGGTCGGGACTTAAATCCCGGTGACCGCACACCCGGCTACCGGGAAAAGTCTCAAGCAATTGATGTACCAGCAGTTTGAGTGCCGCCCGTTGTTCCGGTGTCCGCGTGTCTGCCGGACAACCGTGGGCATCCAAACCGCCTTCGTAGCAGATACCGACACTGTTCGAGTTGAATCCTTTCACGTGCGCACCGATACGTTCAATCGGTCGGGTGAGGTGCACTGTTCCATCCTTGCGGATGTAGTAGTGATAACCTGTTCCGTTAAATCCACGCCGACGGTGTTGCATCTCCAAGTCATCCGGGGTGAGAGAACGGTCGGCACGGGTGGCGGAACAGTGGATCACGATCAAATTAATCTTTCTCATCATAGTGCCACTATTTTTCTTATCAGTTGTAAACATTATCTGCACTCTACGAATTAAGCTGCCGGATCCGGAGCTTCACCGCTACCGCCTCCACTACCTCCACCGGAGTCTCCGCCACCTTCATCACCGGGATCTTCACCATCGGTTTTCTTTTTCTTGGGCGCGTCGAGATCCAGAAACTCGATTTTCTCACCGGCACGGGTAGACGTCAGGTTAGGACGGACACTGCTCGAAGGACGGAAATTGATGTTCACCGTCTTGATGTTCTTCATCGTACACTCATCTTTCGTGTCCACTCCCCGCGTGGTAGCGGAAAGGCTGAATACACCAAAATCATGGATATTGACGGATTTACCGTCGAACAGCGCTGTACGCATCGCTTCTACGAGATTAGTCAGCACACTCTGAATGTCACCCAACGACAGGGAACTTTTTTCTTTCATCGTGTAAGCAAGTTTATCCAGGTCTACACTCTGTCCCTGCGTCACAAGTTGCGGATGATACTTCACCACCCCATCAACCTTTCTCGGATCTTTACGACCCATTCTTTTAAATGGTATTGCCATGATAAATTAAAAATTGAGAATTAATAATTGAAAAATAAATATTACAGATTGCAGTTGCCGCAATCAATATCGGAAGAGAGGAACGAGCTCTGTTTCTTTTTCTTTCGATACCTCAAAGATAGTGTATTACAGGGGAATGAAATGACGTACTTTGTCTTAGTCTGACGTACTTTGTCTTACTTTCATCCAGAATGTATTTACTTTTATTCAGAATGATTTTATTTTACTTATACACTTGGAGGACCGGGAGATTTTCCGTATATTTGAAATACGATAAAATTAATTTTCCGAAGATATGAAAGCAGAAAAAGAAGAGATAGCAGAGGAGCCGTTTGTCATACGTCCGTATTTGAAATCGGAGCTGGCACATTTATATAATCCGTATGTACCATTGGTGTATGCCATGCGGAAAATGAGGGAGTGGATCAGAAATAACAAAGAATTATATGACGCAATGTATAGCGGCGGCGAAGGAAAAAACGACCACGCTTATAGTGCAAGACAGGTGCGGCTCATCGTGAGGTATCTCGATGAGCCATGAATCTCTTTAGGGCAAGTGCTGATTAGCTATAACGAAAATAAAATTAGCTATAATGAAATCGAGATTAGCTATAATGAAATCAGAATTAGCTATAATGAAATCAAGATTAGCTATAATGAAAACAAAAGCGGTTATGGGGGTATTCTGTCCGATATCTGTTTTATAATGCCAGCCCTGCAACTGTGCCCTGTCGATATTATGATGGGACTCCGTGTAATACATGGTATCTTGAGGACAAACAGACTGTGTGTTTTCTTATTGAATGCTGTTAGTTTTCTTATTTAATAATGTACACGTGCGCAGGCGCGAGAGAATATTCTTTTTATATAGAAAAAGCGTGTAATTGAGGTGGAGGGGTTCCACCTCAATTACACGCTTTTTCCATCAAATAAAATATATAAAGAGAATAAAAAGTATAAGTAAACGATAGAAACAAAATAAAACGTACCTTTGCGTCTTTTTAGACCAACATTTTTTAACACTAATCAAATAACACTTAAAATCATGAGAAAAAAGACATTTTTTCCGAAGGCTTCGTTTACCAGAACAAACAGGCTGTAACACTCGAAAAGGGAGAATTTCCCCAAGTATCCCAGTTTATCACGCAAATGCTTGGCACTGTCAACAATTTGTATACCAACAGAATAGAGGTAAGTCCAGGCGACCGCAAGAAGTATCTCCTTCCCTTTGTCCATCTCTGTTATGACCATGACTCTGTTTTTAACATTAAAAGCCCCAAATACTTTGCAGAGTTGTTGTTTATGACTGTTGATTTCAAGAAATCGGATGATTCGGACGAATCATTAAGCGTGGAAGAGATTGATTGCGAGATACAAAGAATGAAAAGAACGCTTCTTGAGGATTAACACGAAAGAAGCGACTGTTAAAAAACTGCTTTTTGAGTACCAAAAGCAGTTTTTTTATTCTACATGAAAAGCCGTCCTTTGCAGTGTGTTAATATTGACACGACTTACATTCATATCAATAATTAAAATGGAAAATATCTCAATAACGACATACAGGGGATTATCACTCGTATCAGGAAGTATCAGTATCCGGCAAATGTTCGAATTTATCCGGGGAGATGTCTATCGCGACAGAATCCGAAGACTCCGGGAAGCAATGGATGCAGGAGAAACGGTAAAAGCAGACCACATGAAGAAGCAACTGCCCTACTGCACCATCACGGCTACTTACGCCAAGGAAAGGCTGGCTTACAGTCTGGACAAGTATCAGGACATCATCACGCTCGACTGTGACGATATGCCGGCAGAAAAGATCCCGGAATTCCGCCAACTAGTGAACGATTGCCCCGACACGCTAGGCAGCTTCGTCAGCCCCCGGATGCACGGGCTGAAGATCTTCGTCTACCCCACCAGCAATGAAGCGGAAGCCTTACGCACCGAACTGAACGCATTGGGAACCGTAGACTTCCTCACCCTCGAACGCTACCACCACCGCATATACGCCCTGGCAAGCAGCCAATATGAAAAGCTGCTCAATACCAAAGTGGACACCAGCGGAAGCGACCCGGGACGCGGATTCTTCGTGTCGCACGATCCGGACGCCTTCCTCTCTACCGAACGACTGGAAAACATAAAACCGCTGACCGTAAAAGTGACACTGCCCACTGAAGAAGAATGTAAAAACAAGAAACGCAAGAATCCGGGAAAACGATCCCCGCTCCTCCCCGTGCAGGAGAATGTGTCGCCCATCGACCTGCAAGTGCAACTCGACTTCCGCAAGGCGCTGGAGTACACCAAACGCAAAGAACGTCTCGAGATAGGCAACCGGGACAATTTCTTCTATTGTCTCGGCAATCAGTGTTACCACCGCCATATCACGGAAGAGGAAGCCGTCAGTCTGGCACACAGTCATTTCGGCGACCTACCCGACTTCGACCTCACTCTCCCCCTGCACAATGCCTACCAATACACCTCAAAGACCGACCAGGCAGAAGAAGAAAGCCAACAACCGAGAATATGCCAGGTCATCAAATTTATGGATGAACACTACGAAATCAGGAGAAACGTGGTGAAAGAGCAAATCGAGTTCCGGAGAATAATACCTGATCTCCCTAAAACAGAGCAGCCGCCTTTCAGTACATTGCGCACAAAGGATGTCAACACATTCTATATCAACGCACAGATGAAGAAGATATACAGTTCGCAAGCTAATTTGAAAGCACTGGTAGACTCGGACTATGCAAAGCCGTTCAACCCGTTTATTCATTATTTCACCTCACTCCAGACATGGGACGGGAAAACAGACCACATCGGCCAACTGACAAAAACAGTGAAAGCGGCAGACCAGGCTTTTTTTGAAGACAGCTTCCGCCGCTGGCTGGTGGGAATGGTGGCATGTGCCATCGACGACGAAGCGCAAAACCACCAGTTGATGCTGCTCCACGGCGCACAGGGAAAAGGCAAGAGTACTTTTGTCCGCCATCTCCTCCCACCGGAGCTGAAGGATTATTATCGCAACGGCATGATTAGTCCCGACAACAAAGACCATCTCCTGCAAATGTCGTCCTGCCTGCTCATCAATCTGGATGAGTTTGATACGCTCTCTCCCGCACGCATGCAGGAGTTGAAAAGTCTCATCACGCAAGATGTAATGAACGAACGGAAGGTTTACGACATCCAGAATTATACGTTCATCCGCCGCGCATCATTCATCGCCAGCACCAACAATCCGCACTGTCTGCCGGACATCGGCGAGAACAGGCGCATCCTGTTCAATACGTTGCTGGAAATAGATTATCACACGCCTGTCAACCATCAGGGGATATATGCACAAGCATACGCACTCTACCGGCAGGGGTTTCAATATTGGTATGAGAACCAGGAGATTACGTTTCTCAACAACCGCAATGAGGCGTTCCGCCAAAAAGATCCGGTAGAGGAGAATCTTTTCTTCTATTTCCGGGCAGCCAGACCAAACGATATACAAGCAAAATGGTATCCTGCCTCCCAGCTGCTGTCGATATTGAGCATGAACGGGCGCACACAGGCCAACGCACAGATGAAACAAATGCTGGTCACGGTATTGGAAAACAACCATTTCCACTCACGGAAGACCTCCAACAACATCACGGAATATTGGGTGGTGGAGTATTCGGCCGAAGAGCGCAAAGAAAATTCAATACGCCCGCAGCTCCCGGTGCAGACGGGGTTGGAGTTGTAGTTTTCCCGCGAAATGGCAGTTTTCACACGGATAGTCGTTTTTCCACAAAATAGCTTTTTCCTCCGAATAGTCGTTTTTGCACGAAATAACAGATAAACGGATAAATTAGTGGCATTAAACGTGTCACATTCATCCGTTTTCCGTATATTTGCTCGATATGAATGATGAATAAAGATAGGAATCACAATATGATAAAGCAAATACCATACGGATTGACGGATTTCGGTCGCATCCAAAAAGAAAACTATTATTATGTGGATAAGACGATGTTTATCGAAAAGATAGAAATGCAACCGTCTTATCTGTTCCTGATCCGTCCCCGGCGCTTCGGGAAAAGTCTGACGCTGGCGATGCTGGAGGCTTATTATGACGTTCGGTATGCCGACCAGTTCGACGAATTGTTCGGCAATCTGTATATCGGGCAGCATCCTACGCCGATACATAACCAGTTTCTCATCATGAGATTCAATTTCTCGGAGGTGAGCTCGAATATCAATGAGGTGGAGGAATCTTTCCGGTTGCATTGTTGCGGGAAACTAAGACATTTTCTGCAAAAGTACGAACATATTTTGGGAAAGGAAATCTGGAACGTGCTGAACGAAGAAACGCTCGAAGAACCGGGAGCACTGCTATCCGCCATCAATTCGTATGCCACCCTCAAGGGAGACATCAAAATCTATCTCCTGATTGATGAATACGATAATTTCACGAATACCATTCTTTCTACTTACGGCACGGACTTATATCGAAAAGCGACGCATGGCGAAGGGTATATCCGCAGGTTTTTCAATGTAATCAAAGCCGCCACGACGGGAATGGGTTCTGCCGTCAACCGTTTGTTCATCACGGGAGTAAGCCCGGTGACGATGGACGACGTGACAAGCGGATTCAACATCGGAACGAATATCACCACCGACCCGTGGTTTAACGACCTTGTAGGTTTCAGCGAGAAGGAATTGCGCGAGATGCTGACGTATTATAAGGAACAAGGCGCTCTCCCGATGTCGGTAGACGATGCGGTGACAATGATGAAGCCTAACTATGACAATTATTGCTTCAGTAAAAATAAATTAGCAGATTGTATGTTCAACTCGGACATGGTGCTCTACTGCATGAAGTCATTGATATTGCACGGAGTAAAACCGGACGAGATTGTAGATCCCAATATCCGTACGGACTTTAACAAGCTTGCCTACCTTGTCCGTCTCGACCATGGACTGGGCGAAAATTTCTCCGTCATCAAGGAGATTGCGGAGCAAGGCGAGATAGTGACTGAAATAGTCACCCATTTCTCCGCACTGGAAATGACGGACGTGGGCAACTTCAAATCTCTGCTGTTCTATTTCGGACTGCTTTCTATCAAAGGGGTGGATATGATGGGGCGTCCCATCCTGCACATTCCCAATCTGGTGGTTCGCGAACAGCTATTCAATTTCCTGATTCAGGGATATGCCCGTCATGACATCTTCAAGCTCGACGTAAACCGCTTGCGCACTCTGTTTGAGAATATGTCCTTCAAAGGAGACTGGAAACCGTTGTTCGAATTTCTAGCAGAGGCTATTCGGGAGCAGAGCCGGATAAGGGAGTACATAGAAGGAGAAGCTCATATCAAAGGATTCCTCCTCGCCTATCTAAGTATGTTCCGCTATTATCAACTATATCCGGAATATGAGATGAATAAGGGTTTTGCCGATTTCTTCTTTAAGCCCAGTCCGGCGGCACCTGTATCTCCACCGTACACGTATCTATTGGAGGTGAAGTATGCGAAAGCAGGAGCATCGGAGAAAGAGATACGCGCACTTGCCGATGATGCACGGGAACAGTTGATTCGCTATAGCAAGGATGAATGTGTGGCAGAAGCTCGTGAGAAAGGGGGATTGAAACTGGCAACGATCGTATGGCGCAGTTGGGAATTGGCGCTGATGGAAGAGGTATCATAAAGTACTTGTCACATCACAAACACCGATTTAGGGGGTGCACTCACCTACACATCTGATATTGGGCTAAATAAATAATCTCATCAGAACAGGTGAATGGAATCCTATCTATAAAAATCAGGCGCGGATTACACGAATTGCACGATTTCTTTAAAATCAGAAACGTGTTATCCGTGTAATTCGCGCCTAAGTTTTATGCGATGGCTACGACGTCCAAGACGGGGAATTACTTGTCCCCGTACATCTTCGCTCTCAATTCCTTGATGTGATCGGACGTGATATATTCGTCATACTCCATCATCTTGTCGATGATACCGTTCGGTGTCAGTTCGATGATGCGGTTGGCAACTGTCTGGATAAACTCGTGGTCATGAGAAGAGAAAAGGATGTTTCCCCTGTACGTCTTCAGGTTGTTGTTGAATGCCTGGATAGATTCCAAATCCAAATGGTTGGTCGGAGTGTCCAGAATCAGACAGTTTGCATTGCGGAGCTGCATACGGGCAATCATACAACGCATCTTCTCACCTCCGGAGAGTACGCTTACTTTCTTCAACACCTCTTCGCCGGAGAAAAGCATACGGCCGAGGAAGCCTTTCATATACACTTCGTTTCCTTCGCCAAACTGGCTCAACCAGTCCACCAAGTTGAGGTCGGTATTGAAGAAATCGGTATTATCCAGCGGCAGGTAAGCAGTGGTGATGGTTACCCCCCAGTTGAAAGTACCGGCATCCGGCTTCATGTTTCCGTTGATGATTTCGAAGAACGCAGTCATCGCACGCGGGTTGCGCGACAGGAATACCACTTTGTCACCTTTCTCTACGTTGAAGTTGACATCGTTGAAAAGCACTACGCCTTCCTCCGTCTTCTTGCTCAATCCGGAAACTTCCAGAATCTGGTTGCCCGGCTCGCGTTCGGGAGTGAAGATGATGCCCGGATATTTACGTGAAGAAGGTTTGATTTCTTCTACGTTCAGTTTCTCCAACATCTTCTTACGGCTCGTGGTCTGCTTACTCTTCGCTACGTTGGCGCTGAAACGGCGGATAAATTCTTCCAACTCTTTCTTCTTCTCTTCAGCCTTCGCCTTCTGGTTCTGCTGCTGACGGAGAGCCAACTGGCTGGATTCGTACCAGAAACTATAGTTACCGGCAAACATATTGATTTTTCCGTAGTCGATGTCTACGGTGTGCGTACATACAGAATCGAGGAAGTGACGGTCGTGACTCACTACCAATACGGTATGCTCGAAGTTGGAGAGATACTCTTCCAACCAAGTCACTGTCTCCATATCCAAGTCATTGGTAGGCTCATCGAGCAAGAGGTTGTCCGGATTTCCGTACAATGCCTGCGCCAGCATGACACGCACTTTTTCCTTACCGCTCAACTCACCCATCAATACATAATGCTTATCTTCTTTCACGCCCAGTCCGCTCAACAGCATGGCTGCGTCGCTTTCCGCATTCCATCCGTCCAACTCGGCAAATTTCTCTTCCAACTCGGATACTTTCAGTCCGTCTTCATCTGTAAAATCTTCTTTCGCATACAATTCTTCGCGTTGCTTCATGATGTCCCACAACACAGTATGCCCCATCATCACAGTATCCATAACGGTATAAGAGTCCCACTTAAAGTGGTCCTGGCTCAACACCGAAAGGCGTTCGCCCGGTCCAAGCGCAATGGTACCCGTTGTCGGGTCCAAATCTCCGTAAATCGTACGAAGGAAGGTAGATTTTCCCGCACCGTTAGCACCAATAATACCATAACAATTACCACTCGTAAACTTCAAGTTTACGTCATTAAACAACACTCTTTTACCAAACTGTACCGAAACGTTCGAAACTGTAATCATCTTCTTTATTTACTATTTTACTAGTTACTATTTTACTATTTTGCTAGCTACTATTTTACTATTTCGTTAGTTACTATTTTAGTATTAACTATTTTAGCGTGCAAAGTTAGACATTTAAAATGAATTATGAGCTATCTGATATGTGCCAATCTGACATAAAAGTGTTACCTTTGCTGCGTTTTTTGGCAAAACAGCCAACTTGGCAAAGTTTTTGCAGACAAAATCAATGACATCCGGTCAGCCCGGTATGTTTATTGGCGTTATTTTACCAAGTAAGATAACGTGTGTGTTAAATAGTAAATAGTAACTAGTAAAATAGTAAATACCAAGATGGATCCGAAAGAAAAAAAAGTGAAGGAAGAAGAACTGAACGTTGAGGAAACTCAAAACCATGCGGAAGAACAACCGCAAAACGAACAAGCGGAGGACGCCACTCCCCTGACTCATGAAGAAGAGTTGGAAAAAGAACTGGAAAAGGCCCAAGAGGAGATTGAAGAGCAGAAGGATAAATACCTGCGCTTGTCTGCCGAATTTGACAACTACCGGAAACGCACCATGAAGGAAAAGGCCGAACTGATTCTGAACGGTGGCGAAAAGAGCCTTAGCAGCATTCTTCCGGTGGTGGACGACTTCGAACGTGCCATCAAAACAATGGAAACGGCAACAGATGTCAATGCCGTAAAAGAAGGAGTAGAACTGATTTACAATAAATTTATGGCTGTCCTGGCACAAAACGGTGTGAAAGTCATCGAAACAAAAGACCAACCACTGGACACTGATTACCATGAAGCCATCGCGGTAATCCCCGCACCGTCGGAAGCACAGAAAGGTAAGATTCTGGACTGTGTGCAAACGGGATATACACTGAACGACAAAGTGCTCCGCCACGCTAAAGTGGTAGTAGGAGAATGAGGAGATTTATGAATTATGATTTATGATTTATGGCTGCGCTATTGACCTGCAGGGTAAATCATAAATCATAAATCAGAATTCATAAATCATAAATCTTTTCAATCATAAATCAATAATTGGGCATGGCAGAAAAAAGAGACTATTACGAAATATTGGAGGTGACGAAGACAGCCACAGTAGAAGAAATAAAGAAAGCATACCGTAAGAAAGCAATTCAGTATCACCCCGACAAGAATCCGGGCGACAAGGAGGCTGAAGAGAAATTTAAGGAGGCGGCCGAGGCATACGACGTGTTGAGCAATCCGGAGAAGCGTTCGCGTTACGATCAGTTCGGTCATGCGGGAGTGAGCGGTGCGGCAGGCAATGGCGGTCCGTTCGGTGGTTTCGGTGGCGAGGGAATGTCGATGGATGACATCTTCTCTATGTTTGGCGACATCTTTGGTGGCCGCGGCGGCGGTTTCGGGGGAGGCTTCGGAGGATTCAGCGGATTTGGCGGCGGTGGCGGTTCACAGCAACGCCGGTATCGCGGCAGTGACCTCCGTGTGAAAGTGAAGCTGACATTGAAGGAAATCTCTACCGGAGTAGAAAAGAAATTTAAACTCAAAAAATATGTGCCGTGCGACCAGTGTCATGGCACGGGTGCCGAGGGTGACGGCGGATCGGAGACTTGTCCTACTTGTAAGGGTAGCGGCTCGGTGATTCGTAACCAGCAGACCATTCTGGGCACGATGCAGACTCGCGTCACTTGTTCTACGTGTGGCGGTGAGGGAAAGATTATCAAGAATAAATGTAAGAAGTGTGGTGGCGACGGAATCGTTTACGGTGAGGAAGTGGTATCGGTGAATATCCCTGCCGGAGTGGCAGAGGGGATGCAGCTCTCTATGGGCGGCAAAGGAAATGCCGGCAAGCACAACGGTGTGGCAGGCGACTTATTGATCCTCGTTGAGGAAGAACCGCATCAGGACTTGATTCGCGACGAGAATGATTTGATTTATAATCTGTTGCTTAGTTTCCCGACGGCTGCACTGGGCGGTGCTGTGGAAATTCCGACAATCGACGGCAAAGTGAAAGTGAAGATTGATTCGGGTACTCAACCGGGTAAAGTGCTTCGCTTGCGTGGCAAGGGGTTGCCGAATGTAAACGGGTACGGTACGGGAGATTTGCTGGTCAATATCAGTATCTATGTGCCGGAAGCTCTCAACAAGGAGGAAAAGAACACGCTCGAAAAGATGGAAGCTTCGGACAATTTCAAACCTAACACGTCGGTAAAAGAGAAGATTTTCAAGAAATTCAAGAGTTTCTTCGATTAGTCTTTTTGCTATCATATTATCATATATAAGGTATAAGTGGGCTGCAATCTTTTTGTGGCCCACTTTTTTTATGATATTCTCTAAATAGCCCCCCCTCTCGCACAATCTTTTCATATAGTTTACCTAAATAAGGCGCGATATAGGGCTATCCTAAAAAAAATGGCATATATTTGTATAACAAACAAATAGATCGGCATAAAATAATTATCAACACTTTAAAGTTCAAATTATAAAAAACGAATTTATCAAAGAAACATTATTTAGTCGCTCCATAAAAAAAACAATAACTGTTTAACTAAACTATATATTTAAAGAATGGCAGAACCTTTTAAAAACATGTTTAACGAGCAATTTTTCGATCTGTTTACGAAAGATTTGAAACTTGTTATCAACGATTTTGATGCTCGCGAGTTTGTATCTCAAGTGATGGACGATGAATGGGAAGGCAGGGAACTTAAACAACGCTGCATGCACATCACAACGGTGCTAAGAAAGTTTTTACCGGCAGATTACAAAGAGGCGATTGCTAAGATACTTGAATTGTTGGATCATATAAAAAAGACACGGCCTGATTTCTCGGTGATAGACGACACGAAGTTTGGTTTGACTTTGGAGTATGGGGGAATTCTGGATAATTATGTCGAACAATATGGGCTGGACGATTACGAAACTTCTGTCAAGGCGATAGAGAAAATCACGCAGTTCACAAGTTGCGAGTTTGTGGCTCATTCTTTTATTATCAAATATCCGGATCAGATGATGAAACAGATGTTGGTTTGGTCAAAACACGAACATTGGGGAGTCAGGCGGCTTGCGTCAGAAGGTTGTCGTCCGCGTCTTCCCTGGGCGATGGCGTTGCCGAACCTGAAAGAGAATCCTGCGCCTATCATTCCTATTCTGGAAAATCTAAAAAATGATCCGGCAAGATTTGTGCGTTTGAGCGTTGCCAATAATTTGAATGATATTGCGAAAGATAATCCCGAAATCGTCATTGATTTAGTGAAGAAATGGAAGGGAGAATCGAAAGAGGTGGATTGGATTATTAAACACGGTTGCCGGACGCTCTTAAAACAAGGCAATCCGGAGGTGATGGAGTTGTTTGGCTTCAACTCTACTATCAGCAATATCTGTGTGGAGGATTTCCAAATTTCAAGCCCGGAAGTGAAAGTCGGGGATTCGTTGGAGGTTAGTTTTAAACTGTTGAACAAGAACGATCAAACGACCAAGATACGACTCGAATATGGGATCTACTACCAAAAAGCAAATGGAACGTTGACGAAGAAAGTGCATAAAATCAGCGAGAAAGAATATGCCGGGAACTCGACCACGCGAATCACCCGAAAACATTCTTTCCGGGTGGTTACAACGAGGAAGCTCCATCTCGGACTTCATCAAATTGCTATGATTATCAACGGGAATGAATTTGAAAAATATAGTTTTGAGTTGATTGAATAATAACTGCTGTTAATACCCCGGATTCTGCTTCAACTTTGTATTCATCACCCGTATTTTCTCCGGTATAGGGAACACGGTAGTATATCCGTTTCCCTCATCCGGCAATTGCGGACGGCTACTGTAAGCTCTTGTAAACTTCCCGAAGCGAACCAAGTCTTGACGTCTCCAACCTTCCCAAGCCAGTTCCAGTTGACGTTCGGCAAGGATATTCTCTAAAGTGGCAGGACGGGAGGAGGCATTGACGCGGCTACGGACTTCATTCAGTTCTTCATCTCCACTGGCTCCATTGCGCACTTTCGCTTCACTCTTCATCAACAGAGCATCCGCGTAGCGGAACAGTACAATGTCATTCTCCATCAATTTACCGTCTTTTGTGGCAGTCGGGTCGACTTCGTACTTCTTCATACGGGCTCCTGCTGTTTGTTCATACGGGGTATCTGTAATATCCAGAGCTACTTTCCAAGGCAGATACTCCAATACGGTGCCATCATCCAGCTTGATGATGTTTCCTTTCAGGTCGCGCACCACTCCCGCAAAATAGCAAATATCAAAGCGGGGATCTTGTTCGGCTGTTTCATAACCGAAGGTTTCGAGGGCTTCAATGGTTGCACTGGGGCCGTTCTCACCACTTAGACCGTACGCCTTGGCATGATTGTAGTGGCGGGAGCGGAATAGATATTGCATTTGATTGGTGTACAAGGTTTTATTCATCGGAATAGTAAAAATATTCTCTATCGATGATTCATTAAAAATGGAGAAATTGGTTTCGTATTTTGATTCCAATTCGTTGTAGCCCAGCGTCTTTAGCTGGTCACAGTAGTAGATGACTGTTTCCCACGCATTGAGTTCGTTGCCGTTCACTGTAAACTTTATGTTTTTTCCGTCCGGACGTTGTCCGTCTGTCCAATCATTGTCCGTATAGACTTCGGAATTCAGAGCCAGTTTAGCCAATAGGAAAGTGACTACCGGACGGGTGATACGACCATAATAAGGACCGGACTGGTTGCTGTGCGCATCGTTCAACAGAGGAGCCGCTTCCTGCAATTCCTTGAATACAAACTCAAAAACCGTTTTCCGTTCACTCTGGACAACCTCTTTCATTGCCACTGAAGAGGATTGAACCAACGGGATGCGTCCGAACAAATCCATCAGATAATAATAATACATGGCTCGCATGGCCTGCACTTCCGCCCGGTATGCCGGAAGTGCAGCATCGGAATGGGTTTCGGCAAACTTGTCTATCCGTTCGAGCGATTTGTTGCTTAGCATGACGACTTTGTAAAGATATTCCCATGTAGCTTGAATAGCGTCATTCTCTACACCCCAATCGTGCAGGTAAAGTCCTTGCCAGAAACCGCCATCGTACCAGTCGCCTCCACGGGTGGGGATGATGGCTTCGTCGGAAGTGAAAGTGTTCAGGTCGTAGACTCCCCTACCCGTTCCCTGCAATCCCTGACTGTCACTATAACCGCCTACGTAGGTATAAAGCGAAGCTACCGCATTGAGATATACTTCCGAGATCGTATTGTAGACATCCTCTTCCGGTAGCTTGTCCTTCGGATTTTCCTGTAAGAACTTATCACAGGAAAATAAGGTCAGACTCGTCACCAGAAAAAATAATAATATTCTTGAAGGGTAGATTATTTGCTTTGAGATCTGCAAAAACTGATTTCTATTTTTCATATATCGTTTCATCCTCTCCTCCTCCATTAAAAGTTAATACTCAATCCTAAGGTGTACGTCCGTGCCAACGGATACCCCCGTTTATCGTCCACGCCCAACGTTGAGTTCACCGTGGAACTGTTAATCATGGGCGAAAGTCCCGAATAACCGGAGATGGTTGCCAGATTGTTGACAGTAAATGCCAAGCGCAGGGAACGGACATATTTCTTTAGCTTCTGCACCTTTTCAATCGGCACGTTCCAGCCCAGCGTCACATAGTCGAAGTTGACGTAATCTCCCTTTTCCAGCCAATAGTCGGTGGCGGTCTGATCCTTGATGTTCTGTTGCGGAGCTTTCTTCATTACGTTGTAGTCGGGGAATATATTCATGTTCATATAGGTCAGGGAAGTTCCGTTGTAGATTTTATGTCCGAAGGCTCCGTTGATCTGCAAAGACAGGTCGAAACGCTTGTAACGGAAACTGATGTTAGATCCCAGAATCGTTTTGGGTACGGCTTGCCCTGCCACGTAGCGGTCTTCACCATCTTCCAGACTGACGCCTCCGCCATTCAGGTCGGTGATGCCATAGGTATATCCACCGTTTCCGTCGGACTCCAGTCCGGTGCTGTGAGGGAGATAGAACACGCCCAACGGTTGCCCCACCATCTGATAAACGATGTGGTTGTAGCCGCCGTGGAAGCCGGCTCCATCGAGACTGGCAAGACTTTTATATTCGGAAGCGGAAAGCATTTCGCCGTTATACATACCGCTCAATGAAAGCAGTTTGTTGCGCTGAAAGGTGATGTTGGCATTGATATTCAGTTCCATGTCCTTCGTTTTCAAAGGGGTGATACCGATGGCGATTTCCGTACCCCAGTTGCGCATGGAGCCGATGTTGGCAAGCAAGGTGTTATAGGTGAAAGGGGGCACGCTTACGTTATAAAGGTAAAGCATATCCGTAGTGCGGGAGTTGTAATAGTTGGCGGAAAGCAACAGGCGGTTGCCGAATAAAGCGATGTCGAAACCGGTATTAAAGGTATGTTTCACTTCCCATTTCAGATCGGGATTCGTATTCCGGAGATCTCCCAAAGATACAATGGCGGAGTTCCCGACGGGGACGACACCGTTCGGCTTGACGAGATTCAGCGTTGTGTATGAGTCAATCCCACTCTGGTTACCTGCCAGACCGTATCCGATACGGAATTTCAGATTGTCTATCACGGGGAATTGCTTCATAAATTCTTCTTCACTAATCACCCATGCCGCGGACGCAGAGGGGAAAAAGCCCCATTTATGGTTGGCTCCGAATTTGGAGGAAGCATCTGTACGGGCGTTCAACGTCAGTACGTAGCGGTCGGCGTATGTATAATTGAAGCGTCCCATGAAAGATGCCAGGCGCGGTTGCTCGTAGTAGGAATTAGTGCCTTCCCACAAACGGAGCGCTCCTGCCTGAAGGTTATTATACCCGAACTTATCGGTGCTGAAATTGCTGACTGTGGTATAATAGCCTGTGTAAGTTTCTTTCTGAAGTTCGGCAAGTGCCAGTACGTCAAAGAAATGCTTTTTCCAGTTTTTCTTATAGGTCAGCATCATGTTTCCCAATAAGGATTCGCGCTTTTTGGTTCCTTTGTATGCCTGACCGTTCGCCCAGACGGAAGTGGGGAGGTATTGCGAATTTTCTACGATATTGTAAGTATAAGCTCCGAACAGGCTTAGTTTCAGTCCTTCCATCAGATTGAAAGTGAGACGGGCGTGCGTACTGATGTGCGAAGTGGCATCATCGTCCTGCACTTCCATCCATGCCAATGGATTGGTGATTTGGCTGGCGGTTGTTATTCCGTCCCACGAATTGGTGACGGGGTCTTTATGATTGGGATAGGTAGGATTGAACGTAGCTGCCGAATAGAACGTTTTCTGATAATCTACCAGGTTATGGTTCTTCTGAATGGAGCCGAACATTCCCAACTCGCAGTTCAGGAAGCCGTCGAACATTTTCTGATTCATGTTCATATTTGAAGTGAAGTTCTTCATGTCTTCATTCAGAATCACTCCCTGACGATCCATAAAACCGAGGGAAACACGATAACTGGACTCACTGGAACCGCCATAAAAGGCGATGTGATGATTCTGTTGCAGTCCTGTCTGCTCAATCTCTTTCTGGAAATCGGTATTGTTCTCTTTGTCCAGAATGGAAATGCCTCGTTCCGATGCTACACGACGGAATTCATCACCGGACAGCATTTTCAAATTCTTGTAGACGGTGGAAATCCCGAAGCTACCGTTATAAGCTACTTGTGTTCTGCCGCTCATCCCTTTTTTGGTGGTGACTTCTATCACACCGGATGCACCTCGCGAACCGTACTGTGCGGTTTCGGAAGCGTCTTTCAGAATGGTAAAACTCTCAATATCCGTAGGGTAAATGGAGGTAAGCATACTCAAGTCGCCAAATACTCCGTCGACGATAATCAAAGGGTCGTTGCCGCTGGTCAGTGAGGTAGTTCCCCGCAGGCGCACCGCATCCAGAGCCGCCGGTCCGTTGGAGCCCCGCTGGATGGTCAATCCCGGCACACGTCCACGGATTGCTTCCAAAGGGTTCGTTATCTGGTCTTTGTTCATCTGTGTCTCCGTGATTTTCTCTACGGAACCGGACAGGGTTTTCAAACTTCCGGTGGCATATCCTACGGTAATCAATGAGTCTATGGGCGCGACGGGAATCTTCTGTGCCAACGTGCCCTCGCACGGGATTACCAAAAGAAGAAGGCTGTAGAAAATGAGTCTAGCGTGTTGTACCATATTCTTAGTTTTTAAGGTAATAATACAAATATAACAAAAAAAGAGGGAATCTGGTTGAGTAGATTCCCTCTTTTATTTAAATGATATTGACAGGTTGAAATCAGCAAGTCCGGATGATACGGATTACACGGTTGCTTTAGGCCGGAATAATCCTAAAAAAACGCATCATACGTATTATCCTTATGCCTGCAATATTTATTTCACAATAATCTCATCCGTAAATATCCAGCCTCCGAATTCACTTCCGGCCTGTGCCTGATAGCGTACGTATCTTCCTTTGGCTTCGCCCTGCCATGAAATATCCGTAAAGCGGATGGGTGTTTCTTTGCTCACTTCAAAGTGTTGTTTGCGCAACTCGGTGAAATGGGTTCCGTCATCGGAAATAGAAATCACCACAGTCTCCGGCAGGAATACTTCCGCGCCTACCACCTGCATAAAGGCGGCAGTGACGGAATGGATGGAAGTTTCTTTTTCCATATCAATCGTCACATCGAGGCGGTTGTCCGAGATGAATCCTTGCCACGAGCCATCACCATAGGTCCAATCGCCACGTATGCCGTCCGTCAGAGCAGTGTTTCCCTGTGCCGGATAATGGGAACTGTAAGGTGAATTATAAATCACCTTTTTACCCAATGCCAAATGGCTTACCGGTTGAAGCGACTCGGGACGACTGCCGATTTCTTTTTTCAAATCGAAAGGATGATATCCTTTTGCCTGCAAATCGGCCACTGCCGACAATGCACGGGTATGGAAATCCGGCCATGACTTACGTTCCGGAGCCGACCAAGCTGTTTCCGCCAATGCCAGGATTCGGGGGTAAATCATATACTCCACGTGTTCGGGAGTGGGAATATATTCCACCCATAGGTTGCCCTGCACACCGTAGACCAACTTCGCCTGTTCCGCAGTTAAAGAAGCGGGAACGGGATTGTAAGAATATACTTTCTTCAACGGCAGGTATCCACCGATGGCTTCCGGCTGCGAATATGGGGCATCCTGATAACTGTCCAGATAGCAGTAGGCACCCGGCGTCATGATGGCACGATGGCCGGAGGTTACGGCAGCGATACCACCCTCTTCTCCACGCCATGACATGACGGTTGCGTTGGGGGCAATGCCTCCTTGCAGAATCTCGTCCCACCCCAGCAGATGACGTCCATGATTGTTCAGGAACTTCTCAATGCGGTGTATCAGGTAGCTTTGCAGCTCGTCTACATTGGCAAGATGCTCGTCTTTCATTCTCTTCTGACATTTCGGGCAGGTCTTCCAAGCCGACTTTCCGGCCTCATCGCCACCGATATGAATGTATTCGGAAGGGAAAAGTTCCATGACTTCGGTCAGCACATTCTCCAGAAACGTGAAGGTTTCTTCATTGCCGACACAGAAATCGGAGTTCTTGTAAGGTTCGCCCGAACAGGATAACTGCGGGTAGGCAGCCAGCACTTCTTCCGAATGGGAGGGCATCTCAATCTCGGGAATCACCGTGATATAATGCTGACGGGCATATTCCAAAATTTCACGAATATCATCCTGGGTGTAATAACCGCCGTAAGCTCCGGGAGCATCGAAACGGACATATTTACGTCCGCCGTTCCACCATTGCTTCCAGGTGGGATCTGTACGCCAGGCCGCAAATTCGGTCAGCAAAGGGTATTTCTTGATTTCTAATCGCCAGCCTGCCGCATCGGTCAGATGCAGGTGCAGACGGTTGATTTTGTAATACGCCAGTGCGTCTATCTGTTTCTTTATAAACTCTTTGGTAGAAAAGTGGCGGGACACGTCCAGCATCAGTCCACGGTAAGCAAAACGGGGAGTATCTTCTATCTCGACAGAGGCTATGGAATAGCTGCCTGCCCCCGAAGGTCGTGCCAACTGCAACAGGGTTTGCAGACCATAGAATAATCCGGCTCCCGAAGTGGCGCGTATCAGGATTTGTTGCGGAGTAACGGAAAGAGTATAGCTTTCCGGTGATGGCAATTGGTGGTTCTTGGGGGTTATCAATAAGAAAAGCATCTGTTTCCTGTCTTTCTTTCTCGCTTCCTTTAATTGAACGGGTAATGCCCTCAGGTATTTCTCCCAGAGCTTCGCTTCTCCACCTTGTAGGTTTGTATAAAGTCTTGTCTTTTCTGACAGTAAAAAAGAGCCCGTCCCCTTCTCCATTTTTAATGGGACAGGTATGACGGACTGTGCCAGAATGGGATGTGCATGAAAGCACATCCCCAGTATACATAAGAAAAGACAAACTTTAGTGTATTCTTTTCTTATATTCATTAATCAATTTTGATTTCATCTACAAATAAAAATGCGTTTTTGCCTTTTCCACCATGCCATTCCGGAAGCGTTTTCTCCGGTGAAGCAATGACTCTCACGTATTGGGTAGTCACAGGAGCAAATGTAAGTTGATGGTCAACAACTCCGTCTTTGTCCGTCTCTTTCATTGCCGGATATTCTTCGGAAGCAATCTTTTTGAAAGTCTTTCCATCGTCTGAAACTTCTACGGACAGGTTTCTGGTGTCAAACACCCAGTCGCCCTTTGCTACATTGACAGAGATGGCCACACTCGAAATTTCAGTAGGTTGCTGAAGGTCGATCGTCATGTCCATGTCGTTTCCGTTGAAGGCGATCCAACGGCCTGACCGGTAGCTGCTATTTCCTTTCAAACCATCGTTTAACGTGGAAGCTCCTTTGAAGAGGTATTGTTCATTGATTGGTTGATTGGCTACAATCGGCTTCATGCTGGATTTGCTGAAGTCAATCTTCTCTGTCAATGTCTGGCTCTCGCCGGTAGGACGAATGGCTTTGGCGGACAGAGTGGCATTTTCTTTAATTTTCAACACTCCTTCGTAAACGGGAGAAGCAGTAGTGGGTTCTGTGCCGTCCAAAGTGTAGTGAACAGGGGCATTGTCGATAGTAGACAAAGTAACGTCCATCGTTCCTTCTGCCGGATTCGGTTCAAACTCGGCTTGTACGCCGAACGCGTGTTTAGCGTAGTTGTATCCTTCGGCATCATACCACTTAATCAGTTGAGGGAGACGAGACAAGAAGTCGGCATAGTTTTTCTTTTCAGGGCTGGACCACTGAATTTCACACAATGCAGCCCAACGAGGCAATACCATGTACTGCGCGTGAGGGAAAGTAGCGATGTATTCTGTCCAGAGGTTGGCTTGCACACCCTTGATATATTTCTGTTCTTCCGGAGTCAGAGAAGCTGGCATCGGTTCGTAGCTGTACACTCTTTCCAACGGCAGGTAACCACCGATACCAAATGGTTCGTTATCTACGTCTTTAGCTTGGTAATAGTCGAAATACAGGTATGTGTTCGGTGTCATGATGACATCGTGTTTCTGTTTCGCTGCTTCGATACCGCCCTTTTCACCACGCCATGACATAACAGTAGCGTTCGGAGCAAGTCCGCCTTCGAGGATTTCGTCCCAACCGATGATCTGACGTCCGTGGTCGTTGAGGAATTTTTCGATATGATTGATAACAAAGCTCTGCAAACGTTCTTCTTTGCTATGTTTATCATCCGACTTCAAGCCCAGCGCCTTGATACGTGCCTGGCATTTCGGGCATTTTTCCCATCTTACTTTCGGACATTCGTCACCACCGACATGGATATATTCTGAAGGGAAGATTTCAATCAGTTCGCTATATACATCTTCGAGGAATTTCAAGACTTGATCGTTTCCGGCACAAAGCACATCTTCAGATACTCCCCATTGTCTCCATACTTCGTACGGGCCACCGGTACATCCCAATTCGGGATAAGCGGCAAGGGCAGCTTGCATGTGTCCCGGAAGATCGATTTCGGGAATAACTGTGATATAACGTTCGGCAGCATAAGCTACTATTTCTTTCGCCTGCTCCTGGGTATAGAAGCCACCGTAAGGTTTGCCGTCGTATTCACCGGAGTTACGTCCGATGACTGTTTCTGTTCTCTTGGAACCTATTTCTGTCAGCTTCGGATATTTCTTGATTTCCAGACGCCAACCTTGGTCTTCGGTAATATGCCAGTGAAAACGATTCATATTGTGTAAAGCCATCATATCAATATAAGTTTTCACTTCATCTACTGTAAAGAAATGACGGCTGGTGTCGAAGTGGGCGCCACGATAGCCAAAGCGGGGAGCGTCATTGATTTCTACAGCGGGCATGGAAATGTCTGCGCCGACAGCCACAGGCAATGATTTGCGCAGGGACTGGATACCATAGAATACGCCGGCCTCGGTAGGACTGGCAATCGTGATTCCGTCACCGGTTACTTTCAACTGATAGGATTCCGGATTTTCGTTTGCCGTGCCCAATGTCAGTACGATTGCATTCTTACCTTCCGTTCCGGCCTCGATAGCGAAATCTTTTCCGGTAGCGGTTTTCAGATAGTCGGCTAGAAATTGTGCGTTGCGCTGCATCTTCTCGTTTCCTTCCGGATAGAGGATTTTCACACCGCTCTTCAGAATGAAGGGATTTCCTTGAGCTGTTACAATTTCTTGTGGCATGGGGATGATCTGGTAGTTGGCTTCCTGTTGCGCCGATTGGCAAGAGGCAAAAAGTCCTGCTAGTGCCAGACATCCGGTTAACTTTAAGAGTTGTTTCATAAACTAAAAAATTAAGTGTTAAGTTATTAATAAATTAATTATAGGTTTCACGAATATGTTTGATTGTCAAATGGATCTCCTCTCCTTTCTTTATTTGGGGAGAAGTGATAACAACTGTCTTACGCTCTCCGGGAAGGAGGTCGAAAAAGTTGTCACTGAAACGGGCTCCCTGCAAAGTGATTTCAATAAAGACGTCTTTTGCAAGAGCGGGAGAAAGCAGAGTCAATTCGCACACGCCGTCTTTCTGTTTTATCTTGCAGGAAACGGTTGTCTTGGGCAGAAGCAGGTCTTTCGTCTTTCTAAAGAAGTAGACTGTTTCGGCTACCGTATGCCCGGATTTGTCTTTCAAGGTCAGTTGCATGAAGCAATGGCGCAGGTCATCCGCAAGCGGGCGCTTTGCAGGAAAAAACAAAGTGGTGAGCGAAGTGCGATATACACATTGGGAAGTGTTGGCCGGAAGAGTCAAAGAAGGAAGGACAACCGTTCTTCCGACTTTCTTTCCTGCAAAATTCGTCAGTCTCATTTCCAGCGTCAGTTTCTCCCGGGTGTCAAGATGATCGGAAAGCAGGTAAACACACAGGTTGTCACCTTCCAGCAAAGGGTTGATATGAACGGGGGCAAATGCACGCTTTGCCTGATAATGCAAGGCTTTCCAGTTACCGTAGTAATCAATACCCGACCATGACACTACCGGCCAACTGTCATTCAATTGCCAATATAATGTACCCATACAATAGGGACGGTTGCGGCGGTGCGCTTCCAGACCGTGACGTATGCCATGTCCCTGCAATACTAGTCCGACATAGACAAAGTCTTCAAATTTTTCGGGAATGATATAGTCACGTTCCATATAGGTGCGAATCAGGGCATTGCCGATGCTGCTTTTCTGATGGGCATTCATCACCTCCGATTCGATTTGATAATCTTCAGGAGCCGCAAAGGTGGCAATAGTCTTCATCTCCGGGAAGGACTGGAAACCGAATTCGCTCATGAAACGAGGAAGATCTGTATCTAGTGATTCGAAAGTTTTTTGTCCATACCATACTCCCCAGTTGTGGCTGTCTCCTATCCCCCATGATTCGGGGCGTCCCCAATTGGCTAAATACGGGGAGCTGTGTATATAAAAACGGTCGGCATCCAGCTCTTTTACCTTGGTAGGAAGGAGTTGGTGGAACAGTTTGTCATAGCCCTGGAACATTTCCTGATAGATTTCCGGCGTGAATTTCTTGTCGAATCCCCAATATTTTAAGGCTTCCAGTATTTCATTATTGCCACACCACATCGCCAGGGAAGCATGATTGCGAAGGCGGCGAATGTTGTAGCAGGCTTCTGCTTCTACTCTTTTCAGGAAGGTGGGGTCGGACGGATAGGGAGTGCAGGCAAACATAAAGTCCTGCCATATCAGTATTCCGTTTTCATCTGCCAGGTCATAGAAACGGTCGTCTTCGTAGGTTCCGCCTCCCCACACACGAATGACATTCATGTTGGCTTCTTTGATGTCCCTAAATAAGGTTTGGTAGCGTTCGGTAGTGACGTTAGTCAATAGAGCATCCTGGGGAATATAGTTGGCTCCTTTGGCAAACATCGGAACGCCGTTTACTTCAAAATAGAAGGATTCTCCGTCCTGATCTTTTTCATTGACGAGGCGAACGGTGCGCAGTCCTATCCGGTGGGATTGTTGAGCTACGACTTTATCTTCTACGATTATTTGAGCAGAGAAATCATACAAGGCGGGCTTTCCCCAGCCATTCGGCATCCAACGTACCGGCGACAGCACTTCGGAAGGAATAGATATATGATTGATTCCGGGCTGTAGGGTGATTGCCTGGCTAATGCCTTTTTCTGTGTTTCCTTCGAAGGAGGTATTGATTCTCACCTCTGCTTGAAGTGCTTGAGGGAGTATATTATTTATTTCCAATTCGTTGGATAGTTTTGCCAGTTGGTCGGTCAGCGAAAGTTGCTTTACGTGGTAGTCGCTGATAGAGGCTGCGTCGTAATAACGGATGGTTACCGGACGCCAGATACCACTAGTCACCATGCGGATTCCCCAGTCCCAGCCATAACTGTAAGGGGCTTTACGGGAGAATACGCTTACATGTTTTTCGTGATGGTCGTTGTCTGCCGGATAGTTGAATCCGTTAGAGTTATATTGAGGCATTGTCTGCCGGATGGGTGAATGAAAATAGATGTGAAGAAGGTTTTCTCCGAGACGGAGTTGTGACTTGACGGGTATCGTATAGCCGACGAACATGTTATCGGCTTTCAACAACAGTGCTCCGTTGAGGTATACATCGGCGTATGTATCAAGACCTTCAAAGACTAATTGGGCGTCGTCCCGTTTCAGTTGCTCGGGGGTAACTGTAAAAGCAGTCCGGTACTCCCAGTCTTCATTTTCCACCCACTGAATCTTCTGTTCATTGATACCGTAAAAAGGATCGGGAATTTGTTTATGATAGATAAGATCCTGATGAACGGTGCCGGGAACCTGTGCCGGTCGCCATAGCTCCGTGCCTACCTGGGAAAATTCCCAACCTGCATTTAAAACCACAACTTCGGAATTGTCATTGCTCTGCGCATATGCCATACTGCAACAGCATAGTAGTCCACATGCTATTTGAGTCTTTTTTCCGATTAAATTAATCATCATAGTGGGGGCATTAGATATTAACGGTTTCAAAGATATTACTTTTTCAGCAAATTTCACTGATAATTTAACAAAATATGTTGTTTTAGCGTGAGCTGTCCAGAAAGCCACAATTAAATCGCCTAAAATTTCAGCTTATAATTAGTTAAATAAAGAGTAGTATTCTGTCCTCAAATGTATGCTAAAATGGCGTTTTTTTTATTATAACGATATTCTTTTTCATTATAGCTAAATCTTTCTACCTATAAATCGTAAGCATAGATTTAAATCTTCGGACTTTCGGGACAGACTCTTTATTCCTTTATTATATCTGTCAATTTTATCGCTTGAAAGGTTATATGTGCGACGCTACTCTCATATAGTATACCAATTGTCTCTTTATCAATCATTGTCAGACAACTATACCCCCATCCTTCTGCCTCGTCGAGCATTAATTGATGTTCCGGCAACCAGGTAAGTCCTTTGTCCAGACTTGCTTTTATTGTTATATGATTACGTCCTTTGGTCGTATTCGGGTTCGAAAACAGCAGGATATCTTTATTTAATATGTTGTCTTTGGCATCTACATGAATCAGACTAGCCATGCATACCGGTTCCTGAAGTGCTTGGCGGGAAGATGGGTGTTCTGTCCATGTTTCTCCCAAATCTTTCGTTATGGCAATAGCCCGGCTTCCTCCTCTATTATCACGCATATTCAGCATCAATACTCCCGGTTCTATTTCCGCCACTTGCGCTTCCGTTGTATTGGTTCGTGCCATATTGTGCATTTTCCATGTTTTCCCCCGGTCTTTACTATACATGATTCCTGCATTCGGAACACGGGTAGAGTCTATAAATTGCGTTGGAAATACCAATGTGCCATCACTCATCGTTATTCCACGTCCGGGACCTTGAAGCAGGAAGTACCAGGAAGGATCTTTCACCTGCTCTGTTATATTGATAGGCTTCGACCAGGTTTTACCATCGTCTGTGCTTTTAGCCAATACTAACTGTGCCGTATGATTCAGATCCATTCCCGGATGGGAACTCCACCAGGCGCGTTGATTACCCATACCATGTGTCCATGCGGCAACCACCCAGACGGTATTCGTCTTAGTATCTACTAAAATAGAAGGGTCTCCTACCCCATTCTGTGCTTTAGGCAGACCACCATACTCGCCAAATGAAAGCGGAAGACGCATCTTCTCCCAATTCTTTCCTCCATCGATGCTACGGCTCAAACCCACGTCAACATATTCCTGTAAATCGACACTACTGTTGTATCGAACATCATACACGCCTAATAAGGTTCCTTTATTGGTAGTCACCAACCCGGGAATACGGAAAGAAGCAGAACCGTCATCACCGGCATGACGAACTCCAACTGCCATCCGGTGAACAATATTCTTTGGAGAAATAGATTTACAACATAGTTCTTTCCCATCTACTTTAACGGCACACAATTCAGAGAGTATCTTAGTCTGCAAAGAGGCATCTTTTTTCATCTGCAAACTAATCCAAAAATAGTTTACACCCGGAAATAAATTGTAATTACCTTTTAATACAACTTTTTCTGATGATCCCACCTCTGCACATTTGATCGAATAGGAAGGAATAGCCGCCAATGTCCCACCCGGACGGTGGCTGGATATGTACTCTACTGGAGCAAAGCGATTTTTGTCTTTGTCCTGCAACGCCTCTGTTCCTCCATAATAGAGTTTGATTGCCTGAATATCAGTCAGATTCGTACTTTTACTAAAATCTAAAATGATTTCATCGAGCTTCTTACTTTCTTTTGCATCCAAACGAAGATAGAACAGAACATTGTCTTGCCGCTCTATCAAAACCGGGATTTGTGTTTCATGGATAAATACTGTGTCTGAAGCTTTTACGTCAAAAGAATATCCTAAAAGGATAAGGAAAAGTAAATAATAAATTCTTCTCATAATGGGGGTATTAGTTAGTTTAACGCGATAAAGATAAAACTTTTCTACTATAATATTACTATGCAAACAGTAAACTTTGATTTTACCAAGTTCTGGTAGGACTAGTCAATACTTTGACCACCGTTCTGGCTCTTGTCATCATTGATAAGGTAGGCCGCAAGAAACTTGTTTATTACGGAGTTTCGGGAATGGTTGTTTCTCTGATTCTCATCGGCCTGTACTTCCTCTTCGGAGATTCCCTGGGAGTATCCAGCCTCTTCCTGCTCGTTTTCTTCCTGTTCTATGTATTCTGCTGTGCCGTGTCTATCTGTGCCGTGGTGTTCGTGCTCCTCTCGGAGATGTATCCCACCAAGGTTCGCGGACTGGCCATGTCGATAGCAGGATTCGCTC
>OGDN01000823.1_pt1 | contig 58796 bp, 55 predicted proteins | sample 1570271 | NCBI WGS metagenome assembly OGDN01 (sample SAMEA4384481, study PRJEB24528) | human gut metagenome | reverse complement strand
TCACCTGACCCTCCTTGCGGTAGGTCAGGTGTTGCAACGATCACTAGAACCCGCCATGTCGCACCTCCTTCTGGTGGTGGGGCAATGCTGAGAGGTTCGCCGGTTCTTCGCGGGATGGGCGGACCTCTTTCTTTTCCTTTGAAGAATCGAACGACATACGACCGCACGACCCTGCGGTCAACTCACTAGAACAAATGTTCGATTCCATAGTTTTGATTATGCACCCGATTTACTATTTCCGCAATCTAATGCACGCCGCGCCGCGATTCACGACCTACAATCGCTTTGTATGGACAAGATCAAGGAGGCTCTCGTGTCATTGGACTTCGTAGCGATAGATTTTGAAACAGTGTCAAATAAGCCGGGAAGCATATGCTGGGCCGGCGCAGTAAAAGTGCGCAACGGCCGTCAGGTGGATTCCTTCGATTGCCCAGTGGCCCCGGCTGTGCCGCGAAGCGAGTGGAATCCACAGAACATGCGACACAATCATGTAAAAGACGAAGACCTTATCGGCGCTCCCTCATGGCCTGATGTTCTCGAACCATTGCGCGAGTTCATGGGGGAGGACATTCTCGCATTTCACAGCGCGAAAAGCGCCGACATATCCATGATGGAAAAGGCATGTGAACAATACCTAATCCCCATGCCGGTATTCGACTATGTATGCACATACGAGGCAGCGAAGCTGATCTATCCTGGGCTGAGTGGCAGCCATCCGTATAATCTCGGTAATCTATGCAGGAAATTTAACCTCGGATTATCTGAGAATGAATACCATACGGCTACATATGATGCGGGCAAATGCGCGGAGCTGCTGATATTTCTCGCTCGAAAGCTCAACGCAAATGGACTCGTTGATATGGGGGAGCAGTACACAATACGTTCTGTGATTGGTGATGCCAGCCTGCCGGAGGATGTAAGACAGGTGATAGGTGCCGACCCCTACGGGGGCATAGACAGTTGGGTCGATAGACTATTCCCTGAACCGTCCAAGCCAGGAGACAAATGCCGCGTGTGCGGCAGTGTCATCTCGAACCGTTCTAGGAAATCATGCCGTGAATACCATTGCTGTACCGCACCCTGCGTTTCACTCCTAGAGGGGGCGCTGGAACGAGCCCAGCGTCGGCTGGAACACCCAGTCAGCTTTATACAAGAAGAGTTCAGCCTGGGAGACACGATTATTGCCGGATGGCTTTCATGAGGCAAGTGGTCTCGTCCTCTTGTATTAGAGGACGAGACCATTTTTCTTGATGCCGGGAATATGCTTACGCCTTCCATTCGATCTGCTTCAAATCGAGCCCGTCGCCTATCGTCTCCATGCCTCGCATCAAATCCTCTATCGGCACGGTGCGGTAATGCTCGCTCATTTCCACGGACGAATGGCCGACGATGCGTTGGATGATGCCGGCGTCAACCTTCATGTGGAACAGGAGCGATACGACGGAGTTGCGGCATTCATGCCCGTACCGGTTCTCGTAGTCGGGGATGCCCGCCCTGCGCATGAGGTCGCGGAAACCGGCCCTGTCATCAAACGCGGATATCGGGAGTCCTTCGCGCGTCCTGAATATCAGGTTGTACGGGTTCGGGATGATGCTCTCCGTGGCTTCCAGATACCGGTGCATGACGGTGCCCAACTGGGGGATTATCGGCACGACCTTGCCTCTCGCGGACTTCGGCGGCGTCAACGCGTACCCCTTGCACAGGTGTATCATGTCGTATCCGTCCGGCACCTTCCACCGGTATCGGGGGCAGCTCGAAGGCCGTTTGAAACCGCACGGGTATCTTCCGTCCCTGCCGGGCTCCCCGCACCCATGCTCCTTGTCGAGGCTTTCCAGTTTCCAGTTCACCGTGTAGGTGCCTATCCATATCTCGCCGCTTTCCGGTGTCTCCAACGTCTTGTCCCGCCACAGGTCGAGATCGTCCAATGTGGCTCCAAGTATCTCACCCTGCCTCATGCCGGTGAGCAGCCTCCACCATTGGCGTGCGCCCATGAACAGGTCGTCGGAGGACGCTTCGAGCATGTCCTGCATCTGCTTCACGGTGAACGCCTTGCGGTCCTGCGAGCCGCTGCGCTTGTCCGTCGAAACGACCACGGGCCCGTTGATGGTGCGCCGGTCCCCGGCCAATCCCGTGTCCCTGCGTTTCGGCCTTGCCGCGCTGGTGACGGGACTGGTTGGTATCAGCCGGTCGGCCACCGCCGCCTTGAATATCTGGTTCAGGATGTTGTAGAAACCCAACTGCCGGTCGTATGAGCATGGGGTGCCGTCGAGGTTGCGCATGTTGGCTATCATGCGCTGCACCGCCGAGGCGGTCACTTCGCCCAGCTTCTCGTTCGCGTACCTGCTCAGGTGGACGCTTATGAGGCTCGCGTAGTTGCCGGTGGACGCGGGTTTGAGGTCGCGTCGTTTCAGCTCGAACCATTGCGCCGCGTATTCCCCGAGACGGGTGGCGCGGTCCACGCCCATGCCCCATTCGGTTTTCTCCTTGAGGGCTTCGGCTATTTTCCTGTCGCATTCCTTGTAGGTCTTGGCGGACACCCATCGGCCGTCCACCTTGGCCTGCCAGTTCACGTATGTCTTTACCGTGCCGTCCTTGAGTGTCTTCCGCTGCTCGTGGCGGATGGGGTAGACCGCTCCGGTTTTCCTTATCCTAGGCATTCAGCATCCTCCATTCTCCAACATTCTCCAACAAACAATCCGTGGCGAATGGTATTCCAATGGTATACCAATCGTATCAAATCGTTGAAATTCCGCCGTTCTTTCCGAGAGAGCCATTGATTTCATTATACGTTACTGGATGTGGAAGGTGTGCTGAACTAGCACCTTTTGTTTCTGACTAAGACCCCTTGGAACAGCAACAATTCCAAGGGGTCTTGGCGTATTGGAAATGTTCTTGGCTAGAGAGATACAGATGGATTTAGCAACATTCCGCAACAAATAATATGATCTAGGTCTTCTGCACGTTGCGGGGGGTGGTTATGGTTCATCCAGATGAGAACAGGAGCAAACCTATGAGCAAGATGAGTGACATGACGGAATACCATGCTTCAGCCTACCGTTTGCCGTCAGGCTTCGAACACTGCTCGAAATTGAAGCCGGTGGCTGAGGCAGCGACGGCGCTGGACCGGGTCAAGGCCGTGGTGGATGTGCTGTATTCGCCGGGCGGCTGCCCGTGGGACGGCAAGCAGACGAACAAGTCGCTGCTCAAGAATCTGCTCGAGGAAACCTACGAATACGTCGACGCGGTGGAGACTCACGACCGTGACAACATGCGCGAGGAACTGGGTGATGTGTTGCTGCAATCCGTGTTTCAGGCGCGGGTCTGCGAATCGGATACTGAGGACCCGTTCGGTATTGATGAGGTCGCCGATCGGTTGGTGAACAAGCTCATCACTCGGCATCCGCATGTGTTTGCGGCTGATGATGCCGGCAATTCCTCTGATTCTTCTGATGCTTTTGATGCTGACAGTAACGACGGGGGAGAAGCTGCCCAACCCGAATCCCCGGAAGCTGTGCTGGCTCTATGGGAAAAGATGAAACAGCAGGAAAAGCATCGTAAATCCGTGCTTGAGGGCATTTCCCGCGCTCAAGGTGCGTTGCCTCGCGCGGCCAAAGTCGTTTCTCGCATCTCCAAATCGCCGAATGCTGATAGATTGTTCGCGGCGTTTGATGAGCCGGCTGCGGCTGATGCTCAGCGAGATGATGTACATCCTCAAGCGGCGAACCAATCCGAATCAAGCGGCGACAATTCCGCTGAACGGGAGAAGGCCGATGCCTACGCCGATGAAATCCTCGCCGTCGTGCGCAAGGCCCGCGTTGACGGCATCGATATCGAGTCCGCACTGCGCAATCGCTTGCGTGATGTCGAAGAAAAAGTCGCCTTGATTGAATCAGAAATCAACAACGATTAAGTCCATACATGTTTTTTGATTACAGATCGTAAAACCTAGAGGGGCTGAGTTGCCAACGACTACCGGCAAGCTGGCGTCATTGCCATCCTATTCACGTCTTAGTGGCCCCTTCCTCCCCGGCCATACTACTCAGGCAAGGCCTGTTGTAGGCTCGGGTACGACGGGCTGTAGCGCCGAATAAGGATGAACGGGAACAGAACGAAGACGGACTGAGACGAACCGAAGCGGTACCAGAGGGGAGTGGCTCATGCAGGTGGCGTTGGAGAACAACATCGTTTTTGTGGTCATCGAGTATTTAGCAATCCTGTGTTGGGGATTATCGGGCGGACTTGCCGCCATTCGCAAGGGCTACGACATCTTCACCATCATGCTGTGCGGATGGCTTACCGCACTCGGCGGCGGTCTTGTGCGCGACGTGATGCTCGGTGCCCTGCCGCCGGTCGGCATCACCGACAAAGGCTATGTGCTCACCACGCTGTTTTCCGGCATTATCGTGGTGGTGGCCCATCCGGAGATCACCAAACTCAAATGGACGATGACTGTCATCGATGCTCTGGGCCTCGGACTATTCGCAGTCAGCGGCACCGCAAAAGCTCTGGCCTACGGTTCCTCAGGCATGACAGCCGTATTCCTTGGCATGTTCACAGCACTGGCCGGCGGCCTCATTCGTGACATCTTCATTGGCGACGTGCCAATGATTATTCGAGACAAACACCTCTATGCTGTGCCTTCGTTCATCGGCTGCATCCTGACCGTGCTGGTATGGCGCGGCGTAAGCTACGGCTGGTTCGACATGCGCTCGGAAATGCTGCTCGACGTGCTGATCGTCATCATCGTGGTGGCGCTGCGACTGCTCTCGGTAGGCTTCAACGTCACTCTGCCCGGAGCCGTCGAACGTCATCGCGTCTACCTGCCCAGCGAAAGCCGATATCTCAAGCGCCCGGTCATTCATCCGCACGCCGATACCGGCGATACCCCCAATACCAAGGACGAAGAAGACAAGCCTCAGGATGGTTCAAGGCCGCCTCAGGGCTAACTGCCTTCAAAGAGGTACATCTGGCCTTCTGCAGAATGACAACTGCTTTCAAAGAGGTACCTGAAGCACGAAACGTTGAGTATAAGTGTTGCAATGACGGCGTTTATAGTTGGGTTTTCCCGTATTCGGTACCTCTCTGAACGGAGATGTCATTTCGCAAGACCGCCAATGTACCTCTTTGAACGGAGATACAAAAAGTCCCGCAAGCCAGATGACTTGCGGGACTTTCTAAAACCTTAAGAGGCTTATGCTCACAGAGCGTTGATCGCAACAGCGAGGCCGGACTTGCGGTTGGCGGCCTGGTTCTTGTGGATCACGCCAGCGCCAGCAGCCTTGTCGAGCTTCTGGGCGGCAACCTTGTAGGCGGCCTCGGCGGCAGCCTTGTCACCGGCGGCGATGGCTTCGCGGGTGGCGCGGATGGCGGTCTTCAGGCCGGACTTCACAGCCACGTTGCGAAGGTGCGCCTTCTCATTGGTGAGCACGCGCTTCTTCTGCGACTTAATGTTTGCCACGTTTACTCCAAACGATGTGTGTTATAAGGACATACAAAAGTTAGAGGATAGCATGAGCCCCGGAAAAACCCGCGCAATGCCACGCCGAATACAGTCCCTCGGCTACACTAGGTGAAGTTTGAGTATATGCCAAGAGGAGGAATGCGTTGGTCGTCCAACACAATCAGCCGGGTTCCACGGATCAGTCGGTGATTCGCAACTTCTGTATCATCGCACACATCGACCACGGCAAGTCGACCGTGGCCGACCGCATCCTGCAGTTGAGCGGCATTGTGCCCGAGCGAGAGATGCGCGATCGCTTCCTCGACCGTATGGATATCGAGCAGGAGCGTGGCATCACCATCAAATCCCAGGCCGTGCGCGTGCCGTGGACCTTTGACGGCACCGAATACACGCTCGGTATGATCGACACCCCCGGCCACGTGGACTTCACCTATGAGGTGTCCCGCGCACTGGCCGCCTGCGAAGGCGCGGTGCTGCTCGTCGACGCCACCCAGGGCATCGAGGCGCAGACCCTGTCCAATCTGTATATGGCCATCGACCATGATCTGGCCATCATCCCCGTGCTCAACAAAATCGACCTGCCGTCCGCCGAGCCGGACAAGCACGCCGAGGAGATCGCAGGTCTGATCGGCTGCGAGCCGAGCGACGTGCTGCGCGTCTCCGGCAAAACCGGCGAAGGCGTGGCCGACCTGCTCGACCAGATCGTCATGGACGTGCCCGCCCCGCACGGCGACCCCGAGGCCCCCGCCCGCGCGCTGATCTTCGACTCCGTCTACGACTCCTACCGCGGCATCGTCACCTACATCCGTATGGAGGACGGCGAACTGCACGACCGCGAAAAGGTCCACATGATGGGCATTGGCATGACCCACGATCCCATCGAAATCGGCGTGATCAGCCCCGATATGACCCGCACCAAGGCGCTCGGCGCCGGCGAGGTCGGCTACATCATCACCGGTGCGAAAGATGTGAGTCAGTCCAAGGTGGGCGACACCCTGACTTCGGCCGTCCGCCCGGCCGCCGAGCCGTTGCCCGGATACCGCGACCCCAAGCCGATGGTCTACGCCGGTTTGTTCCCGATCGACAACGCCCAGTTCCCCGAACTGCGTGATGCACTCGACAAGCTCAAGCTCAACGACGCCGCCCTGATCTACACGCCGGAAACCTCCGTGGCCCTAGGCTTCGGCTTCCGCTGCGGCTTCCTGGGTCTGCTGCACATGGAAATCGTCAACGAGCGACTCTCCCGCGAGTTCGGCCTCGACCTGATCCAGACCGCCCCGAACGTCACCTACGACGTGACCGCCGAGGACGGCAGCCAGCATCATGTGACCAACCCGAGCGAATTCCCGGACGGCAAAATCAAGAAGATTGTCGAGCCGATGGTTGCCGCCGACATCATCACGCCCAAGGAATTCATCGGTGCGGTGATGGATCTGTGCCAGGACCACCGTGGCATTATGGGCACGATGGAGTACATCTCCACCGATCGTGTCGAGATGCACTACCGCATTCCGCTGGCGGAAATCGTGTTCGACTTCTTCGACCAGCTCAAGTCCCGCACCAAGGGCTACGCTTCCCTTGATTACCATGAGGATGGCGAGCAGTCCGCCGATTTGGTCAAGGTGGACATCCTTATTCAGGGCGAGAAGGTCGATGCGTTCAGTGCCATCGTTCACCGCGATAAGGCGTATTCGTACGGTGTGATGATGACCAAGAAATTGCGTAGTCTGATTCCTCGCCAACAGTTTGAGATTCCGATTCAGGCTGCGATTGGTTCGCGCATCATCGCACGTGAGAACATTCGTGCGTTACGCAAGGACGTGCTCGCCAAGTGCTACGGCGGCGACATCACCCGTAAGCGCAAGTTGCTCGAAAAGCAGAAGGCTGGCAAGAAGCGCATGAAGATGCTCGGCCATGTGGAGGTGCCGCAGGAGGCGTTCATCGCAGCCCTGTCCACCGGCGAGGACTCCAACGACCGCGACACCAAAGACAAGATTCGTGCCGCTCAGAAGACCGAGGGCTAGTGTTCGAGGTCTACATCCACGTCCCGTTCTGCTTGCGGCGCTGCGGTTACTGCGACTTCAACACCTACACGGCTACGGATCTTGGTGCGGGGGCCTCGCGCGGCAACTATGCCAATATGGTCATTCGGGAAATGAAATTGACCAAGCAGTGGCAGCTCGATCACGGCATCGAGGAGCCGCCGGTCTCCACCGTGTTCTTCGGCGGCGGCACCCCCACAATTCTCGCCGCCCGCGATCTGGTCGCCATGCTCGATGCCGTCCGCAAGATCTGGAGCATCGCGCCCGACGCGGAAATCACTACCGAAGCCAATCCGGACACGGTCAACGAGTATTACATCAATGAGCTCGCTGCCGGCGGCTTCACCCGTGTTTCCTTCGGCATGCAATCTGCCGTGCCGCACGTGCTCAAAACCCTCGACCGCACGCATACGCCGGCCAACGTGGCCGCAGGCGTTAATGCCGCCAATAAGGCCGGCCTGCGCTCCAGCGTGGATCTGATTTACGGTGCACCGGGGGAGAGCCTGGACGATTGGCGCACCTCGGTTACGACCGCCATCGATCTTGGCGTGAACCACATCTCCGCCTACGCACTGACCGTGGAGCCGACCACGAAAATGGGCCGTCAGATTGCCGCCGGCACGTTGCCCAAACCCAATGACGATGACGAGGCCGCTAAATACGAGATCGCTGACGACCTGTTCGCCGCCGCCGGCCTCGAATGGTATGAGGTCTCCAACTGGGCCCGCCCCGGATACGAAAGTCAGCACAACCTCGGCTACTGGCGCAACGTCGATTGGGCCGGCCTGGGGCCAGGTGCCCACTCCCACTACAACGCGGTGACCGAGGCTGACCACCCCCAGTCAGCTTCGCTGACAGCCCCCGCTGGCGGGGGCTGTCCGGCGGATGCCGGACTGGGGGTGGTTTCTGTCTCACACGGTCTGCGCAGCTGGGACATCGCGCACCCGCGTTTGTGGGGCACGGCCATCAACGAGAACCGTGTGCCGTGGGCCGATAGCGAGACGATCACTCCCGAGGAAAACCTCGAAGAGCTCATCATGCTCGGGCTGCGCCTGCACGAGGGCCTTGACCTCGACCGCATCAACCGCGCCATCAACGATGCGGGTATGAGCAGCACGCCCCAGACTCTCCGAACCGTTTCGGTTGACCAACTCGCCCCCATGATCAGCGAAGGCCTGATTACCGTATCCGATAATCATCGAGTGGTGCCCACTCGCCGTGGCCGACTGCTCAACGATGCGGTAATCGAGCAGTTCTTCGATTTCGTCGGTGTATGAGTCGGTGGTATGGTGCGCGGCAGTCGCCATTACCTGTTCGCTAGTTGTGGTTACACCGTCAGAGGGAGCTATTTTTGTTTTACCGGCGGGGGAGGGAACCGCGTAGGACTACGTCCGGGGCGCTTTGCACGTAGATCAGGCGGTTGGCAGTGCCGCCGGTGGCTTCCGCGTCATCGCGGTTGGACAGGATGCTGTCCACGGCGGCCTGGCCCATTTCGGCCAGCGGCAGATGCACGGTGGTCAGCGGTGGGAACACGTCGGCGGAGTAGGGGATGTCGCCGAAACCGGTGACGCCGATTTCCCGACCCGGCTCGATGCCGTTGGCGCGCAACGCGGTCATCGCACCGATGGCCATCACGTCGTTGAGCGCGATGATTGAATCGATGCCTTTGCCGTCGTACAGTGCGCCTTCGCCCGGCTTCAGCAGTCCGGATCGGGCCATTTGCATGACGGCCGCATAGCCGTCGGTGCGGCTGAACTTACCGTTCGCCACGGCTTTCGGATCCACGGTGATGCCTGCCTCGTCCAGCACTTCCATCACACCGGCCAGTCGTTCTTTGGAGGAGCGATGTGCGTCATCGCCCTTGAGAATCGCAGGGCGCGTATACCCGGAATCGACGATCAGCTTTGCGATGGCGCGCGCGCCGACATCGTTCGCCACGTCCACGGCCGGGAAGGGCAGGTTGCGGTTGAGCACGAACACGGCGCGTCCGCCGGATGCTTCGTACTGGGTGAGTTCCGTCTGCAACGCCTGGCGTTCCGGCGCGTCGGTGTATTCACTTTCGGAGATGATGATGCCGCGCGGCCTGGTGGATACAGACTTACGCACCGCCTCCAACTCTTCGTGCGGGGTGGCTGCCACGCCGATGGTCACGGAAATGCCGCGTTCGACCGCCGCCTTGACCACGCCTTGCGATACGGATGCGAAGTAGGGATCGGAGATATCGGAGACCAGCAGCACGATGTTCGGTGCGGTGCCTTTGGCCACTGCCTGAGCATAGGCGTTGGGACGATAGTTGAGCTTGGTGGCTGCTTCCATCACCTTGACATACGATTGGTTGCGTACCTTGCGGGTGCTGCCGTTGAGCACGCGGGATGCGGTGGCGATGGAGACTTGGGCTTCTTTGGCGACATCCATCAATGTCGCTGGCGATTGCGCCTTATCGTTCTGTACAGCCACGATCGAATCGGTCCTTTTCTTCCCTGAAACGGAAAACGTGTCTAAACGTTTACCGCAACGATATCGCATTTTTGCTTGCAATAGTAGCATTGTGGATTGGAAAGCCTGAATTCTGAACAAAAAAATAATCACGCGAATTACGGAAAGCGTTTACCGTTTCGGCGTGTCGTGCGGTATGCTCGAAGCATGACGCGATACTTATGCGCCCCTGACTCCTTCAAAGAGAGCCTGACCGCCATGGAGGCGGCCCGGGCGATGGCTCAGGGGATTGAGAATGCCGACCACGATGCCGAGGTCCGTTGCCTTCCCATGGCCGACGGCGGTGAAGGCACCGCACGCGCGCTTGTCGACGCCACCGGCGGATCGATGCACGCCGTGCCGGTCCACGACCCGCTCGGCCGGCCTGTCGAAGGCCACTTCGGTCTGCTCGCCGACGGCACGACCGCCGTGGTCGAGACAGCCGAAGCCAGCGGACTAGCACTGCTTGAAGCCAAAGAACGCAACCCGTTGATCGCCTCCTCCTACGGCACCGGCGAACTCATGCTCGCCGCCGTCCGTTCCGGAGCCAAGCGCATCATCGTCGGGCTCGGCGGCAGCGCCACCAACGACGCCGGTGCCGGACTTCTGCAGGCCCTTGGCGTTCGTCTTCTGGACGGGAACGGCAACGACCTTAAGCACGGGGGAGCGGCTCTCGCCGATCTGGCCACCATCGATATCAGCACGATGGACCCGGCTCTCAAGAACGTCGCCATCACCGCCGCCTGCGACGTGACCAACCCGCTGACCGGCCCCACCGGAGCCAGCGCCGTGTTCGGCCCGCAGAAAGGTGCGTCCAAAGATGATGTCGCCACATTGGACGCCGCCCTCGCGCATTTTGCGCAGGGAATCGACAGCCAGCTCGGCGTTGCCGTGAACGACGTGCCGGGTGCCGGCGCGGCCGGTGGCATCGGTGCAGCACTGAAGGGCTTCCTAAACGCCGAATTCCGCCCGGGCATCGCCATCGTCATCGAACAATCCGGGCTCGATGCGGCCGCGCAATGGGCTGACGTGGTGTTCACCGGCGAAGGCTCCATCGACTTCCAGACCAAGTTCGGCAAAACCCCGGCCGGCGTGGCCGAAACCGCCAAGCGCCACGGCAAGCCGGTCATCGCAGTAGCCGGGCATATTGGCACCGGCATCGATGAGCTGCATGAGGTCGGCATCGACGCGGTATTCGGCATCGCGCCCGGAGCCGCCAGCCTTAGTGAGCTGCTGGCCGACGCGGCCGCCAACGTGACCCGCACCACCGAACAAATCGTACGAACCCTACAACTGTGAGCAGGCTCCCGCTGGCGGGGGCTGGCGGGCTTCGCCCGACTGGGGGGGGGCCAGCGCTGAGAACCACCCTCAGTCTCGCTACGCGAGACAGCTCCCGCCAGCGGGAGCGAGTACCGGAAAGGAAGACATGCGCGCCACACTGGAAACCGTGAGCTGCGGCGAACTGACCGCCGTGTATCGCAAAGACAGCGACACTGGCATCGTGGAACTGGCATCATGGATCGTCGACGCGAGCTCGGTCTTGTGACATGATTGGTGGTGATGGAATCAACGATGAGTCCAACAAAACGGCACCGCCTCCCATTGCGCAATATCGCGCGCAATATCGCGCAGCGTATTGGCTCTCCGAATGCGTGTCTGCTAAACCTCGTGTTGCTCTATCAGCGAGCTTTCCGACTGCGCAGCTCAGGCAACATCACGACGAACAGGATGACCGCCACAATCGCGGTCAGCAGATCGGCGATGGCCTGCGCGGCGATCACACCCTGATAGCCGGCCAGCCGGGAGCCGACGAACAGGGTAATCGCCAGCATCACACCCTGCCTGCTGATCGACAGCACAAAGGCGCCGACCGCCTTGCCCGCGGACTGGAAGGTGCAGGTCGTGACCATCACGACGGCTACGCACACCAGGCTCAGCAGCTGAACCCGCAGCATGCCGGCGCCCAGCGTGATGATGGTGGCGTCCTCGATGAAGAATCCCATCAGCAGACGGTCGGACAGGCTGAGCACCACGGTCATCACCAGGGCGAACAGGGACAGGAACAGGTAGGAAAAACGCAGAATGCCGCGCAGTCGAGGCATATTGCGGGCGCCGTAGTTGTAGCCGATCAGCGGCTGTGCGCCGAACGCGAATCCCACGAAAACCAGCACCGCGATCATGATGACTTTCAGCGCGATGCCCATCGCGGCCACCGCGTCGGTACCGTAGGGGAGCAGGAACAGGTTGATCATGACGATGCCGACGCTCTGCGTGAGGTTCGTGATCGCCGAGGGGATGCCGATGGCGAGGATGCTCCCGACCTCCCGGGCCGTGACCGCCAGACGCCGGCGCGCGCGGTCGATGACGGTCCGCGGGTCGATGGACAGGTTGCTGCTGTGACGCAGCATGAACCAGACGAAATAGGCGTCGGTGCAGATGTTGGCGATCACGGTGGCACCGGCCGAACCCGCAGCACCCCAGCCGAACCCGTGGATGAACAGGGGATTGAGCACGATGTTGACCGCCGTGCCGGCCACCGAACCGATCATGGACTGCACGGCGTGGCCTTCGGTGCGCAGCAGGTTGGACGGCGTCATCGACACGATGATGAACGGCGAGCCGACGATAATCAGCGTGTAGAAGTCGGAGGCATACTGCCAAGTGTCGTCAGTGGCGCCGAGCAGCGCGAGCATCGGGTCGCGGAACGCCAGGCCCAGCACCAGAATCAGCAGGCCGGTGGCGATGGCGGCATAGAAGCAGAACGCGCTGAGTCGCTTGCCGTCGGCGAACCGGTGTTGGCCGAACAAGCGCGAGATGACCGAACTGCTGCCGAGGCCGAAGATGTCGCCGAGGGCGATCATCACGGTGAACACTGGCGCGGTGAGGGAGACGCCCGCCACCATATCGGTGTTTCCCGTATGCGCGATGAAATAGGTGTCGACCATGTTGTACACCAAGGTGACCAGCATGCTGAGCACCACGGGCATCGCCAGCGAGAAATACGCCTTCGGAATCGGCGCCTTTTCGAAGAGTTCGTTATCCATTCCGTCCCTTGGTGTTTCGTTCTTCAGTCACTGTGCAGGATGCCGTTCGGCGTGCATCACAGGCATTGTAGAGGCAACAGTGTGGACAACGGACGGGGGAGTATCTCATGATGCGGTGAGGGCGTTGATGATGACGCATCGTGTATTGGCGGCCGTGTGCATCGTATGTGAACCTGTGCTGGCGCGGCGTACGCACGATGGGAAAAGAAAGAATATATGGACCCCGTTGTCCCGGTTATTGTTCAGTTTTACTGTGTTGAATTATTGCGTTATTCAATTATTGTGGTGTGCCGGCCGATTGCGGCCTGAGGGGGATTGCCTTCGTATGTGTCATGCAATCTCATGAACGGGATTGTTCGCTAGATTCAGCGAGCGTCCTTGTTGGCGGCGTTGATGATGTCGGCGAACATCTTGGAGTCGGCGTAGCCGGCGCGGGCGATGGCATCCATACCGGAGAGGGCGAGACCGCGAATCATGGAATCCTTGAGAGACATAATGTGTTCCTTGTCTTGACTTGCAAAGCCGTGGGCTTTGCAATGTGTTGTTGTTTACGTTATGAGACGGGCTGTGTGCGAGCGGCGAGTCAGGGAAGAGGCTCAGCGAGCGTTCTTGTCGGTGTCGTTGATGATGTCGAGAATCATCTGGGAGTAGGCGTGACCGGACTGGGCTAGGGGAGTGGCACCGTACATAGCCAGACCGCGAATCATGGAATCCTTGAGAGACATCATGTTTCCTTTCGTTGGTCAAAACCTTGTGGCTTTGAGTTTTGTTTATCGGCTTCTTTCTGAAACCGGTTTCAGAATAACGCAGTCCGATGACAAACGCAAAGGGACTATTCCGCTCTCGGCGTTTCTGGCGGAATATCGCCGTTCTTTAGATACCGTTCGGTAGTTAAGAGGCTGTCTAGTCGACCTTCTGACGGCCTTGTTCTGAGCGTACGGTTTTCACGAGGTATGGCCTCATGTCGCGGAAATCGTACGCTGAGTCGTCGTAAGCGTACGGTTTTCACGAAATGGGGTCTCATCTCGTGAAGAACGTACACTGAGTCGTTCTGGGCGTACGGTTTTCACGAAATGGGGCCTATCTTCACCGGATTTTGGGCACACCGGCCTTGAGCAGCTTGGTCTCAAGATTGATGGGGCGTAGCAGATCCTCATAGAACACATGGACGATTTCGGTGACGCCCTGTTCCCGGAGATGCCGATCACGTCTGCGGTCGTACTCCATTTTCGCCTGGAGGCTTGCGCGATTCTTGTTGCTGATGTCGGCGTATTTGGCCATGCCGTCGTATTCTGCCACGATGATGCGGCCGTCTGCGAGCTTCCAACAGAAATCGACGCGATATGACATTGCGGGATTGTCGGGATTCATGAACTGCACCTGCAGCAGGGGGATGCCGAAAGACAATTCGGTGATCTGGCCACGCATCAATGATTCGCCGCCGTTTTCGCTCAGGGGATCCGCGTACTTCAGCAGCTTGGTCACGGAGACCTCGTCGCAGACGCTTTGAATCATCAGCGACTGCACCTCTTCGATGGTCGTCAGGGACTTTCTCAGAGCCGAATCGTATATGGGCAGCGCCTGTGGGAATGGGAATGCCGCGCAGTCGAGCAGCGTTCGCGCCGGAGTCGTCAAGAGAATGCCGTTATGCTTCCGCGTCGGAATCCGATTGATATAGATGCGGTTGAGACGCGCCTCGTCTCCGCCGCCGATGCCGGACTTCGAGGCGATGTGCACTGTGCCGTCGTGCAGGGAATAGTTGTGCTGCAGTCCGTATACGCACGCCGCACTCAACCCCGCAAATACCCACTGAGGGTGGATTGCGGACAACGCGCGTATGACCTGCAATGACTGTTGCTCTCTGGTCATGGTGTTCCAAAGTGTTCGGTCGGCGTACAGGTTCTTATACGGTGACACCAGCTCCCCGGCATGCAGGCGACGTTTCAGGGCGCGCCGTTGCGCATCACTGGTGCCATAGCAGCAGCGACGCTCCTGCTTCGCCTGCTGCAGCAGTGCAGAAACTTCCTTGTGTTCTTTCATATCTCGACGCTAAGGGTGATTTTGATCGTTGCACAAGCTCAACCGGCAAATGTGGATACTATGTCACGCGAATTGTTGCTGTGGATAACTTGAATCGACGTCGACGGCTTTGCCGACGGTCTTGTCGGAGGCGATATTAGCCTAGGACACCTTGCTGCGCCGCCTTCCATACCGAAAACAGTCATCAGTGACACCGGGGGCATCTTCAGCGTACGTTCTTCACGAAATCAGCTGCCATTTCGTGAAAACCGTACGCTCAGAATGACTCAGTGTACGTTCTTCACGAGATGAGGCCCCATTTCGTGAAAACCGTACGTTGACGACGATTCAGTGTACGTTCTTCACGAAATTAGGGATGATTTCGCGGAAACCGTACACTCACCGCAACTCAGCGTACGGTTTTCACGAAGTTATCGATTTGGGTATAGGTTCCCCGTCATGAACTACAATGAATCGCGGCAAAAACGGAGAACCGAAGTCGGAGCGCGGCTGAACGGATATGGGTGTGACTGGATGGCTGTCATAGTGATGCCGGTTCTCTAACATACGCAATAACAACAACTGACAACAACAGGGGAGACAAGGATGGCGAGAAGTGCGGGCCGCACCCGGCCGGTGATCAAGGACGTGGCCAAACTGGCCGGAGTCTCGGCACCGACCGTCTCCCGGTATCTCAACGGCACCGTCAATGTCACCGAAGACAAGCGTGAACGCATCGCCAAGGCCATCAAGGAGCTGGGCTACGAGCCGAGCATTGTGGCGCGCGCTCTGTCGAACCGGGAGATGGACTCCGTGGTGGTGTTCGCGGCCAATCCTTCCGCCTTCTCCACGTCCGAAACGAACCATGGGGTGGAGGCCGCCGCCCGTAAACGTCGGTTCCTGCTCAATATTGTTTCTTTGGACGAGTCCGACATGGACTCCGTCAAGGCTCGCGTGCGCATGGGTTTGTCGATCAGGCCGGCGGGCGTGATCGTCTACGAGTACGACCGGGCCGGCATTGCCGCACTGGAATACATTCCCAAAGATATGCCGATGGTCGTGGTGGGTGGCAGCTTCGGCGACGGTGAATACCAGGTCATCAACGCCGAAAGGGATGGCGGCCGTTGGATGACCATGCATCTGCTGGATCTCGGCCATCGCACCGTGTTCCATGTGGGGCGTCCGGAAGGTCCGACCGATAACACCCGCACCAATGGGTGGCGTGACGCGCTCAAGGAGCGCGGCGTCACGGCACCTGACCCAATCATCGTGCCCGACGATGATTTGGAGGAGTCGGTCAAGGCTGGGCGCACCTTGGGCCGTCGTGGTGATGTGACTGCGATTTTCGCCGGCAACGACGAGACCGCCATCGCTGTGATCCGGGGTCTAAGGGAGGTTGGTCGCCGCGTGCCTGCTGACGTGAGCGTCGTAGGCTTTGACGACCGCAACTTCGGTGCCATGTGGAATCCGGCACTGACCAGTTACACCCAGAACTTCCTGGACATGGGGGAGCGATCCTTCCGAATGCTGTTCGAACAGATCCAGGCCAAGCGCGCCGGCGATGACGCGCCGCCCTCGCAGGTCGAGGTGGTGCAAGGCAAGCCGTGTCTGCGAGCCTCCGAACGCGCGTACGGCGACGGCGAAATCGCGTAGTCGATGGGGACGTGCGTATCAATCGATAGTGACTGTAGCGCATCCATATCGTGGTGAGGAGTCTCTCATGCCGAACTGTAAGCGCTTACCTTAAGTAGTTTGTAATATGGTTTACGTCATAAAAATAGATATTCTAAATCATAGTGTTTTGCAAGGGCTTTTGCGGAAAATGGCTATTTATCAACAGTTTTCGAAAAGTCCGCATGACGGGCGACTGTGAGCACGCTTTATGGTAACCGCTTTCCGTAGCATTATCGTTAGAGTATGACTTTTGAACAATCGGCAACTCTGAAGACTCAGCACCAGACCTCGGGCACTATCTCAGCGGCAGACGCCGCGATGCAATCGGTCCGCGACGAACGCATCCCCGGCAAACTCATCTGCGCGATCGTGGCCGTGGTCATTGTTATCGTGTTCGTCGCCATGCTCCACGCCCTACGTAACCGGAAGTAGGTTGTAGGCGGGATTGGTCTGACTGGTATCCGCCACAGCCGGGTTCGGTAGAGCGGCTACCAATCGGCCAGTGTCTCTATGGCATCGAATCCTGTTCTGCGATGTTGTTCGTCAAGGTTGTTCCGGTAAGGTGATTCATCGGTGAGCATGTCGTACGGGAGCTTGATACGTCTGCGATCCGTGTGGCTATGTAGTCGTTAAGTTTCGGCGTCAGGGTCGCTGATGAGGGATGCGAGCATTGCGGCATCGTACAGATGTCTATCTCCATATCCGGCATGGTCTGCTTGGTATGCGGCGCTCTTAAGAATCAACGCGCCAAGCAGATCCGCGTCGGAGTGGGACGCACGTCGAGACCGCCCATGATGGCGTGCAACTGCACCATGAGACCGCCGGTGAGCAGTCATGATTCGGCAATGCGCTCGGCCACCATGTATACGATATTCCACGGATGAGCGCCGCTGGGGATTGCAATGCGGGAAATCATTGCTCATTTCCTTGTTGTATGCCGTGATGAGTTCTGTAAGGGTTTCGAGCCCTGCGCGTCGTTCTCTCGGGTCGTTGGATTCGGCCAGATCAGCGGCGCATACGCCGATGGGCATGGGCCCCTGCCCGGCGGGCAGAAAATCAGCGAGATGCCGTGATTCGCGGGAGGTCTCGTACTGGCCCCAGCCCTTCTGCTCGGTAGTGGTACCGCTACACCGACTCTCCCCGACACTCCAGTGCCGCCGATATCAGTGAATGCCCAGCCTGATGTCGGTAGAGTAAAGGCTATTGGCTTGGTCTCGACGGCGAGACTTCTCCAATGGCCAATATGCACTGTTGCAAAGGAGCATGCGGTATGCAACCAATCAAAGCCATTCAATACGGCTGCGGCAAAATGGCGAAGTACACGATTCGCTATATGCACGAGAAAGGCATTCAAATCGTCGGTGCCATCGACGTGAACCCGGAAGTCGTGGGCATGGATGCCGGTGTGTTTGCAGGCATCGGCCCCATCAATGTGCCGATTCGCGCCGATGCCGAGGCTGTACTCAACGAGTGCGACGCGGATATCGCGGTAGTCACGCTATTCAGCTTCGAGAACGAAATCGCCACCATGTGCGAGCAGTGCTTGGCCCGCGGCATCAGCGTGATCACCACCTGCGAGGAATGCATCTACCCGTGGACCACCGATCCGGCCACCACGAACCGTCTCGACATCATCGCCAAGGAAGCCGGTGCCACCATGGTCGGCTCCGGCATGCAGGACATCTACTGGGTGAACATGGTCTCCACCGTCGCCGCCGGATGCCACAGCATCAAGAAGATCACCGGTGCGGTGAGCTACAACGTCGAGGATTACGGCCTGGCTTTGGCCAAAGCGCACGGCTGCGGTCTGACCGCCGAGGAGTTCGAGGCCGAGCTCGCGCATCCCGAAACCGTGGTGCCCTCGTATGTATGGAATTCCAATGAAGCGCTGGCCCAGAAGCTTGGGCTTACCATCACATCGCAGACCCAGGCCAGTGTGCCGTATTTCAGCGATGTCGACGTGTATTCCGAAACGATGGGCGAGACGATTCCGGTCGGCAAATGCATCGGCATGTCCGCCGTGGTAACCACCGAAACTAATCAGGGCATCACGTTGGAAACTGCCTGTATCGGCAAGGTGTACGGGCCGGATGATGGCGATATGTGCGATTGGAAGATCGAGGGTGAACCGGACGTGGAGTTCCACGTGGTCAAGCCGGCGACCGTCGAACATACGTGCGCCACAATCGTCAACCGCATTCCGGACGTGCTCAACGCGCCAGCCGGATATGTGACGGTCGATCAGCTCGATGAGATTTCGTATCTTACGTATCCCGCCGCGCTGTACGTGGCATAGACCCATATTTTCAAGGATGAAGGCCGGCACTCATAAGGGTGCCGGCCGGTATCAGGCGGCCAGAGTCGACGTGCGTGGCATCACCTGGAACTGGATATGGTCATGGGTGATGTCATCGGGCCGCTCATGCCGTAGGGTCGACTCGATCGGCGCCACCATGCGATCGATAACCGTACGCGCCATTGCGGGGACGTCCATCGCCACAGTGCTGATGGGTGGGTTGGCGCAGGCGGAGAAGGGGATACCGTCGAATCCCATGAGCCGTACGTCGTCGGGCACGTGGATGCCACGTTCGGTGAGTTCGCGGAGCGCGCCGATCGCTATGGTGTCAGACATGCACAGTTCTCATGCTCCCCGCTGGCGGGAGCTGTCATGCGAAGCATGACTGAGGGTGGTCCACAGCCGCCAATCCGTAACATCACCCAACGCAGCATTTCACGATACGGACGTTTCCGTATCGTATTTTCGTGTGGTCAAATAGACATTTCGAGCGAAAAAGTTCGAAATACCCCCATAACTGGCCATAAAAAAATTGCTTGAGAATCACTATTGACTTTTATGGCGACTCGGTATATGGACACATGAAACGTAAATGACATGGAGCAACGGTACTGTGTCAACAGCAATGAACGAAGAGGCATGATTTTCTTACGTGCCCACAACCAATTGAGGTGATTTCGGTGACATTCAAAGCCCCGCTCGATCTCACGGTCCACGCTCCGGACGGTATGTATGATCCCGCCAACGAGCATGACGCCTGTGGTGTGGGTATGGTCACCACTTTGAACAAGCGTCCTGAGCGCAAGATCGTCACCGACGCCATTGAGGTGCTGGTCAACCTTGATCACCGTGGTGCCGTGGGTGCCGAGGAGAACACAGGTGACGGCGCCGGCATTCTGATGAGCATGCCGGATGAGTTCATGCGTGCCACCGTGCCCGCCGAACTGCCGGAAGCCGGTCACTATGCAGCAGGCATCGCCTTCCTTGACCGCGACATCGAAACCTCCGGTCAGCAGGAACAGGCCATTGCCAAGATCGTGCGCGAGGAGGGACTCGAAGTCCTCGCATGGCGCGTGGTGCCCACCAACCCGGACGGCCTTGGCCTGCAGGCCCTTGCCGCCATGCCAGGATTCAAGACTCTCGTGGTCGCCTCTCCGGACGGTGCTCTGGCCGGCGTGGACTTGGATCGCAAGACCTTCCGCATCCGCAAGCGCGTCGAGCATGAGGTGGGCGTCTACTTCGCATCCCTGTCCGCCCGTACCATCACGTACAAGGGCATGCTCACCACCATGCAGCTCACCCACTTCTTCGAGGATCTGAACGACGAGCGCATGAAGGCCACCATCGCCATCGTCCACTCCCGCTTCTCCACCAACACCTTCCCGAGCTGGCCGCTGGCCCAGCCGTTCCGTCTGCTGGCCCACAATGGCGAGATCAACACCATCCAGGGCAACCGCAACTGGCTCTCCGCCCGTGAAGGCCGCCTGAGCAGCGAACTGCTCGGCGAATTCGAGCCGCTGCTGCCGATCACCACCCCGGGCTACTCCGATTCCGGCACCTTCGACGAGTGCCTCGAACTGCTGCACCTCGCCGGCCGCTCCCTGCCGCACGTCATCTGCATGATGCTGCCGCCGGCTTGGGAGAAGAACCCGGATCTCGATCCGGACGTGCGCGCCTTCTACGAGTACAACAACACGCTTATCGAGCCGTGGGATGGCCCGGCCGACATCGTCTTCACCGACGGCACCCAGGTCGGCGCCCTGCTCGACCGCAACGGCTTCCGTCCCGGCCGCTGGCAGCTCACCGATGACGGCTACATCGTTCTGGCCTCCGAGGCCGGCGTTCTGCCGGAGATCGCGCAGGAACACATCGTGTCCAAGGGCCGTCTCGAGCCCGGCGAGATGTTCCTGGTCGACACCGCCGAAGGCCGCATCATTCCCGATGAAGAGGTCAAGAGGAACCTCGCTGCCCAGCACCCGTACCGCAAGTGGGTGGAAGGCAACTCCGTTGAAATGAGCGACCTGCCCCGCCGCGAGCACGTCAGCCACTCCGGCCAGTCCGTCCAGCGCCGTCAGCGCGCCTTCGGCTACACCGAAGAGGATCTGAAGCTCCTGCTCGCTCCGATGGCCAACACCGGCAAGGAACCGCTCGGTTCCATGGGTAACGATGCGCCTATGCCTGCGCTTTCCAGCCGCAGCCGCATGCTGTTCGATTACTTCACCCAGAAGTTCGCACAGGTCACCAACCCGCCGCTGGATTGGGAGCGTGAGGAGATCGTCACCTCGCTCGAATCCGCCATCGGCCCCGAGCCGAACCTGCTGGCCGATTCCGAGCTGCACGCCAAGAAGATCCTCATCCCGCTGCCCGTGGTCAACTCTGATGAGATGGCCCAGCTCAAGCGTCTCGACAAGGCCCGTATCCTCGGCGGCTACTACCGCCCGTACGTGGTCAAGGGCCTCTACCAGGTCGCCGGCGGCGGCAAGGCCCTCGAAGAGCGCCTTGCCGAGATCTTCGCCGAAATCGACGAGGCCATCGCCAACGGCAAGAACTTCATCGTGCTCTCCGACCGTGAATCCAACCACACCTGGGGTCCGATCCCGTCCCTGCTGCTGACCTCCGCCGTGCAGCACCACCTGCTGCGCCGCCACACCCGTACGCAGATCTCCGTGGCCGTCGAGGCCGGTGACGTGCGCGAGATTCACCATGTCGCGCTCCTCATCGCCTATGGCGCCGCCTGCGTGAACCCGTACTTGGCCTTCGAATCCGTGGAAGATCTGGCCCGTAACGGCTACCTCAAGGTCGACGCGGACACCGCCGTGAAGAACCTCACCAAGGCCCTCTCCACCGGCGTGCTCAAGATCATGTCCAAGATGGGCGTCTCCACCATCATGAGCTACCGTGGCGCGCAGCTGTTCGAGGCTGTGGGCCTGAGCCAGGAAGTCATCGACGAATACTTCACCGGCACCACCTCCCGTGTGGGCGGCGTGGGCCTTGAAGAAATCGCCGAGGAAGTGGCCATCCGCCACCGCGTGGCCTACCCGAACCAGTGGAGCGCGTCCCCGCACCGCAACCTGCGCACCGGCGGCGACTACAAGTGGCGTCGCACCGGCGAGGACCACCTCAACGATCCCGAGGCCATCTTCCTGCTTCAGCAGTCCACCCAGCGTGGCGACTACCAGATGTTCAAGAAGTATTCGCACCACATCAACGACACGTCGAACCGACTCATGACCCTGCGTGGCCTGATGAAGTTCAACACCAACCGCAAGCCCATCGACATCTCCGAAGTCGAGCCGGCCTCTGAGATCGTCAAGCGCTTCTCCACCGGTGCCATGAGCTATGGTTCCATCTCGCAGGAAGCGCACGAGACGCTTGCCATCGCCATGAATTCGATTGGCGCACGCTCCAACTCCGGTGAGGGCGGCGAATCCGACGACCGTATCAACGATCCGCAGCGCTACAGCCGCATCAAGCAGATCGCGTCCGCCCGCTTCGGCGTGACCTCCGATTACCTCGTGCACGCCACCGACCTGCAGATCAAGCTCGCCCAGGGCGCCAAGCCTGGTGAGGGTGGCCATTTGCCCGGTGCCAAGGTCCCGCCGTGGATCGCCAAGGTCCGTCACGCCACCCCGGGCGTGGAGCTTATCTCCCCGCCGCCGCACCACGACATCTACTCCATCGAGGATCTGAAGCAGCTGATCAACGATGCGAAGATGGCCAACCCGAAGGCACGCATCCACGTCAAGCTCGTTTCCGAGTTCGGCGTCGGCACCATCGCCGCAGGTGTGGCCAAGTGCCATGCCGACGTGGTGCTTATCTCCGGCTATGACGGCGGTACGGGTGCAGCCCCGCTCAACGCCATCAAGCACGCCGGCACCCCATGGGAGATCGGCCTGTCCGAAACCCAGCAGACGCTGATCCTGAACGGCCTGCGCTCCCGCATCGTCGTCCAGTGCGACGGCGAGCTCAAGACCGGTCGTGACGTGGTCATCGCCGCCCTGCTTGGTGCCGAGGAATTCGGCTTCGCTACCGCAGCCCTGATCGTGGAAGGCTGCGTCATGATGCGCGCCTGCCAGAAGAACACCTGCCCGCAGGGCATTGCCACCCAGGATCCTGAGCTGCGCGCCCGCTTTAAGGGCAAGCCCGAGTACGTGGTCAACTTCTTCATGTTCATTGCTGAGGAGGTGCGCGAGATCCTCGCCCAGCTCGGCTTCAGGACTCTTGAGGAGGCCATCGGCCACGTTGAGTGCTTGGATCAGGACGAGGCCATCAAGCGCTGGAAGTCCGGCGGCATCGACCTGACCAACGTGCTCAAGCAGGCCGGCCCGGTACCCGGCACGATCCTGCACCAGACCATCGAGCAGAACCACGAGCTGGAGAAGGCGCTGGACAACAAGCTCATCGAACTTGCCCAGCCGGCCCTCGAACACAAGGAACCCGTGCGCATCGAAATGCCGATTCGCAACGTCAACCGTACGGTCGGCACCATGGTCGGCTACGAGATCACCCGCCGTTACGGCGAGGAAGGTCTGCCGGACGACACCATCGACATGACCCTGCACGGTTCCGGAGGCCAGTCCATCGGTGCGTTCATCCCGCGCGGCGAGACCATGCGCATCTACGGCGAAGTCAACGACTACGCCGGCAAGGGCCTGTCCGGCGGTCGCATGATCGTGCGCCCGGAAGATAGCGTCACCTTCGACAAGCACAGCAACGTCATCGCCGGCAACGTCACCGGTTTCGGCGCCACTTCCGGCCAGATGTTCGTGGCCGGACGCGCCGGCGAACGTTTCGGCGTTCGTAACGGCGGTGCCACGTTTGTGGTCGAAGGCGTGGGCGACCACGGCTGCGAGTACATGACCGGCGGCACTGTTGTGGTACTCGGCCCCACCGGACGCAATTTCGGTGCAGGCTTCTCCGGCGGTAACACTTATGTGCTTGACCTCGATATGAAGAAGGTCAACCCGGGTGCCATCAAGTCCGGTGCACTGCTCTTCAAGTCGCTTGATGCCGAAACCTCCAAGCTGGTGTACGCACTGGTCAAGCAGCATGCCGAAGAGACCGGTTCTCAGTTCGCCGCGGCCCTGCTGGAGGACTGGAACGAGACCGTCAAGCGGTTTACGCACGTGGTGCCGAAGCAGTTCGTGGCCATGACGAAGGCCATGGAAGAGGCCAAGGCCAACAATGTAGATTTCAATGCGCCCGGCGCCTGGGAAAAGGTGTACGAGCAGGTTATGGAAGGAGCGCGCTGACATGGGCGACCCGAGAGGATTTCTGAAGGTCCGTACCCGCCGAGAGCTGGCTGAACGCCCCGTTGAGGAACGCATCAAGGACTGGTTCGACGTTCACGCCGAAACCGGCCTGCAACCGTGGACCCAAACGCAGGCGGCCCGCTGCATGGATTGCGGCACCCCGTTCTGCATGACCGGATGCCCGCTGGGCAACCTGATTCCCGAGTGGAACGACTTGGTCCGTCAGGGCAAGTGGGAAGACGCCTACAACCGTCTGTCCATGACCAACAACTTCCCTGAAGTCACCGGCCGCATCTGCCCGGCCCTGTGCGAGCAGGCCTGCGTGCTCGGCATCCACCAGCCGCCGACCATGATCAGGCTTGACGAGCAGACCATCATTGACCAGGCCTGGGATTTGGACTACGTCAAGCCCCTGCCGCCGCAGCGTCTGACCGACCAGACGGTCGCCGTCGTCGGCTCCGGCCCTGCAGGCCTTGCCGCTGCTCAGCAGCTCACCCGCGCCGGCCACACCGTCGTCGTCTACGAGAAGGACGACGCCATCGGTGGTCTGATGCGTTACGGCATCCCGAACTTCAAGCTTGAAAAGGGTCTGATCGACCGCCGTGTCAAGCAGATGGAGGCCGAAGGCACCCGCTTCCGCACCAACGTGGAAATCGGCAAGGACATCACGTGGGATGACCTGCGTGACCGTTACGACGCCGTCGTGGTGGCCATCGGCTCCCGCGTGCCGCGCGATATGAAGATTCCGGGCCGCGAGCTCGACGGCATCCACTTCGCCCTCGACTTCCTGCCCGACGCCACGCGCCGTATCTTCGGCGTCAAGCCGGTGCACGACATCACCGCCAAGGACAAGCACGTGGTGGTCATCGGCGGTGGCGACACCGGTTCCGACTGCCTCGGCACCTCCATCCGCCAAGGCGCGAAAGACGTCACCGTGCTGCAGATCATGCCGAAAGAGCCGTCTTCACGCCCGGACAACAGCCCGTGGCCGACCTTCGCCCGCACCTACCAGAAGACTTCCTCCATGGAAGAGGGTGGCGAGTACATCTACTCGACCGACTCGGTGAACTTCGAAGGCACCGAAGAGGAGAAGGCCAAGGTCACCATCGACAACTCGACCACCGCCGAAGGCTTCGTGGCCGATGAACACGGTCACGTCACCGGCCTGAAGGTTGTCTCCGTGGCTCCCGGCGAGAACGGCCCCTTCACCCGACAGCCCGGTACCGAGCGCGTGCTGCCGGCCGATCTGGTCCTCATCTCCGTGGGCTTCCTGCACCCGGACACCGAGACCATCCTCGACCAGCTGCCCGTCGAACTCGACAAGCGCGGCAACATCGCCCGCAACGACAAGTTCGCCACCTCCCAGGACGGCGTGTTCGTGTGCGGCGATGCCGGCCGTGGTCAGAGCCTCGTGGTCTGGGCCATCGCCGAAGGCCGCTCCTGCGCCGCAGCCGTGGACGAGTACCTCTCCAGCGAGCAGACCAGTGAGCTGCCGGCTCCGATCAAGGCCAGCCAGCGTCCGATGATGCTGCCTCGCTGAATCTCTCCGTTGTGGTTCCCTTTCACGAGGAAACTTACATACAACACTAGATAGTCCTCATGGCCCCTCATTTGAGGGGCCGTTTTCTATTTAGCAGCGGATCCCCCTTCGACTTAGCTTCTGGCATAAGCCAGAAGCTAAGTCGATAATGCCCTCTAAGCACCATCCGGCAAGATTGCGTTTCAACTCGTTAGTGCCCAGCACTGACAATTCGGTGTCGGTAAGCATCATGCGCTCAAACGACAACGAGTGTTCCCGCCATTGCATCAGATGTTTGTTGCCAAGACCCTGCCAATGATGTGCACGTACTCTTGTGTCGGTGCTTCCTTGCGTATGAGTGCCAGCATACCGGCGACGAAGAGTTGCTCGGTGGTATAGGAGAGTTGGAAGGCGCTCATACCAAACACTGCAATATCCGTATATCATGTGGGCGGCTATGTGCACCGTCCACATGATATACTCACTCTTCTTGCTGGGTGAGTCCTCTCCGAAGGAATCTTTCTATTGACGAGATTTCAGGGATGTGGAATCTTCACCAATCGGTACAGATTAAGAATCTGTGCTAGTTGTTGGGATGATTAATCCAGTAGGCGATTTCGCTTACTGAATCTTCGGATGGCGCGATGCTGACCTGACCCTCAGAGGCGCCTTCCGTTCGTATGGTCAGTGTTTCTTGCGCAATGTCATCCGTACAGGAGACGGTGCGATCCTCGTACTGTTCTCCGATGGAGAATGACGCGTTGAGCGTCCCGCTGCCCATGCAGTACACCGTGAGCTGGTAGGTGCCGGCATCCCATGGTGAACTGTCAGTATCAAGAATGGACATGGTTTTTCGTTTACCGGTCTCATCAGTCTGATAGCTGGGACGTGCGTTGAACGACGCGCGAAACGATTCGCGATTGAGCTCTACGGCATCCTGTACGGCGTTATCGAGTTTTGTCACGGAGCGTTTGTCGAGAACATGCTCGGAAACGGGTGCCTTAGCAGGTTGCTTCGAAGCCGCAGAATCATTGCTACTGCCATGTGGAGTCATCATCCATATGAGGCCGACGGCAAGAGCCAATAGGCTGATCGCGGCAGCGATGATTGCGGCCTTTGTTTTTGTTGCCAGTCGAGTGTTCATAATGGCCTAGCTTTCCCAATATCGGTAACCCCATACGTTCGCACTGGGCACGATTGCGCTTCCAGAAGCGAGCACTTGGACATTGCATGGAGCGACAATGGTGGCTTTTTTGGCGGTTCTCATGATAATCCCTTTCAGGGGGAGAAAGCGTCGGCTGATTGTGGTCACGAATATCGTCAGTTCGAACCGAACGTGGACGACAACGTTGTCGTTGGAGAAGTCTTCAAGAAATATGTTGATACTTAATAGATTACATTGCATGAACCTTTTGCGCTTCATTGCAACTCATACGAATGGACAGTGTTTGCGATTTCTCCTTACAAAGGTGGTCCTACTTGTTCGGATGTAGCCAATTTCAGTGACTTGGTTCTGAAAATGTCGTTAGCCGTCGTTGTGAGTACCGTCACCATTCGTGTAACGTCCTCGCAAATTCTCCGTAGCCGCGTCCCCGAGGATGTAGAAACTGATTAATTATTCCAAAAATACTTGTAATGTCTATATTTCGAGAATATTGCATATATAGTTAATATGAAGCTCCTATGGTGTCTTTCGTCGCCAAAAAGATGACGCCAGAATATTTGGGAGAGATTCATGAACACACGTCATGTCACTTCACTGGTCGCGGCCGGTGCGGCAATCGTCATGCTGCTCAGCGGCTGCGGATCGACCGGTACCTCCAATTCCAGCAATGCTTCAGATTCCAATATCATTTCCGTGTACGGCAGTGAGCCGGCACACCCACTATTCCCCGGCAACACCACTGAGGCCGGTGGCGGCAAGGTTGTAGACCAGCTGTTCGCAGGTCTGGTGACCTACGATGCGAAGGGCGGCATCCACAACGAGGTAGCAGACAGCATCACCTCCAGCGACAACGCCACGCATTACGTCATCAAGCTCAAGAGCGGATGGAAGTTCACCGACGGCACTCCGGTGACCGCGCACTCCTTCGTAAACGCATGGAATTACACCGCCAACAGTGCCAACAAGCAGGCCAGCGCCAGCTTCTTCAGCACAATCGAAGGCTATGATGATCTGCAAAAGCCGGACGTGGACCCCAAGGCCACGCTGAGCGGCCTGACCGTCGTTGACGACAACACCATCGATGTCAAGCTCAGCCAGCCCGACTCGGCATTCCCGGTCAAGGCCGGCAGCCACGCCTACATGCCGTTGCCCGAATCCGCGTTCAAGGACCCGAAGAAGTTCGGTCAGCACCCAGTGAGCAACGGCCCATACAAGTTCGTGTCCTGGCAGCACAACCACAGCATCGAAATGGTGAAGAACCCTGACTACAAGGGCAATCGTGTCGCCAAGAACGATGGCCTGAACTTCAAGATCTATACCTCGCCTGATTCGGCATACGCCGACCTACGCGGTGGCAACCTGGACTTCACGAACACGATTCCCGACACCGCACTTACCTCCTTCCAATCCGACAAGTCGCTGAAGGCATACAACGAGCCCGGTGGCAATACGCTCACCTTCACCATTCCTGAATGGCTGGAACACTTCGGCCAGAACGAGGAAGGCAACCTGCGTCGTCAGGCCATTTCCATGTCCATCGACCGCAAGACCGTCGCCGAGAAGATCTTCCACGGCACCGCCACGCCCGCCGTCGACTTCCTTGCAGCCCCAATCAGCGCCTACTCCAAGGAACTCAAGGGAAATGAAGTACTGAAGTACAACCCGTCCAAGGCCAAGGAACTGTGGGCCAAGGCCAACGCCATCTCCCCGTGGAGCGGTGAGTTCGGCATTGCATACAATGCTGATGGCACTGCGAAGAACTGGGTTGAGGCAATCTGCAACTACATCAAGAACACGCTGGATATCGATGCCAAGAGCATCCCGATGTCCACTTCCGACGAATTCCTGTCCAATGTGGATTCAGGCAAGATGACCTCCGCATACCGTAGCGGTTGGGGCCCTGATTATCCATCCGCGGACAACTATCTGGTACAGCTGTACGATTCCAGTTCGGCCGACGGCAAGGGCGGCAACAGCGGCAACTACAAGAACCCCGAGTTCGATGCCATGATGGACAAGGCTCTTTCCGCCCCGTCCACCGAGGAAGCCGACAAGTATTATCAGCAAGGTGAGGAGATTCTGCTGCAGGACCTTCCGGCTATCCCGTTGTGGAACCAGAATGCCACCGCAGCCAGCACCTCCGCAGTCTCCGGCGTCGCATTCGACTACGGCGGCGGCCCAGTGTTCACCGCACTGACCAAGAAGCAGTAAGCAGTAAGTAATAAACAGACAGCGCTAGCCCCCTGCTGGCGGGGGCTGTCGGCAAAGCCGACTGGGGGTGGTCTCAAACAGCAGACCACCCCTAATCTTGTTATATGAGCGAGCTCCCGTAAGCGGGAGCAATCGAGAACATACAGGAGCACATTAACTATGGAATTCACCGTATCCGGCACTACCGTGCGATTCGATGAACGAACAATGCAGTTCGCTTTTACGCGCGACGGTGCCGAATGGAATGCCTGCGCTGATTTCAAGCCGACCCTGCAATGCGCGCAAGGCACCTTCGCGTTCGCGGATGCCGCTTCCATCACCCATGAGCAGCGTGAAACCGGCACGGGAACCGGCATTCGCAGCATCTTCACCGGCTTTGGGCACAGCGCATACTCCTTTGAAACCTATGTATGGGTGGAGCGTGCCTCAGGCGATGTGCTCTTCGAATGGATTCCGCTCAATGAGCAAGGCCTGAACATCACCAATGTGACGTGGCCCGCAGCCATGGACTTCGATTGCGCCGACGACCATGACACGACACTCATCACCCATGAGCAAGGTGTGATGATCCCCAACACATGGCCTACCGCCGTGAGCACCAAAGATATCGCCTTCGACGGCCGCTTCGAAACGGCTGGCGGTTACATGCCGTGGTTCGCGCAGCTCCGCGCAGACGGACACGGGTATATCGCCATCTGCGAAACTCCATGGAATGCCGGTTACGGCATCGACCATCCCAGCAATGGCCCGTACACCCATATCAATACTTGGTTTGAGCCAAGCCTCGGCACAATGAATTATCGCCGCGTGGTACGCTACCAGTTCCTCGACCACGCCGATCACACGGCGGTGTGCAAGGCCTATCGTTTGTACGTCAACGAACGAGGTCGCCTGCGCACGCTCGCCGAAAAGGCGGCGCGCAATCCTTCCGTACGTGACCTGATTGGTCGTTCATGGGTGCACATCGGCATCAAAACCAAAGTACAGCCCGACTCGTACTACTACGATAAGGACCACCCCGAGAAAAACGAGTCGCTGGTCACCTTCGCACAGCGCGAAAAGCAAATGCGAACATTGCACAGCATGGGTGCAGGCCGACTGTACATGCACTTGGATGGTTGGGCACAGCCCGGATACGACAACGCACACCCCGACTATCTGCCGGCCTGTCAGGAGGCAGGCGGCTGGGAAGGCATGAAGTCGCTGGTCGACGCCTGCCATGAGCAAGGCGATATTTTCGGCACGCATGACCAGTACCGCGATTACTACTTCACCGCGCAAACCTTTGATGCCAACAATGCGATTCGGCTGGCAGACGGTACGATGCCCGAACACGCACGCTGGGCGGGCGGCCACCAGACCTACCTGTGCGCCGAGCTCGCACCGGACTACGTGCGCCGCAATTTCGCCGAAATCGCCGCACACGGCATCAAACTCGACTGTGCATACTTGGATGTCTTCACCTGCAACGAAGGCGACGAATGCTCGAACCCCGAACACCGCATGACCCGCCGCGAATGCTTTGACCGCCGCGCCGAATGCTTCGAATATCTGCTCTCGCACGGCATCCTCTCCTCGTCCGAAGAGGTATCGGACTGGGCAGTGCCAAGCCTGATATTCTGCCATTACGCGCCATACGACTTCCAGATGCGCTCACCCAACGAGCCGCGCCAAGGTGTGCCGGTGCCGCTGTATAACCTCGTCTACCATGATTGCGTTATCGAGCCGTGGATGATGGAGCGTGTGGTGGACGGCGACGATTACATGCTGTACGCCCTGCTCAACGGCGGAGCTCCATACCTGATTCGCGATGCCGCATACATCGGCGTTGACGGCGACATGGACGACGAACAGCGCGCTCGCACGGAAAACGACATCGAACGCTGCCATACGGTCGCTGCATTCCATGAGCGGGTCGGCATGCAGGAACTGGTTCGTCACGAGTTCGTGGATGATGATCCGCTGGTGCAGCGTTCGGTATTCGCGGACGGCACTGCGGTCACTTGCGACTTCCATACGCAAACCTATCGCATCACCGACTGCCCGCATCACTGACTGAAAATACAATGACACACAGTGGGTTCCGATGGACTGGTGGCAAATTGCCGCCGATAAGCGAGTAATATAGCCAACAGTGTCACCGTCGAAACAGGAGTAGTGGAATGCCGAATCGTGCAGAACGCCGTGCCCAAGCCAAAGCAGGCCGCAGGGGAGTGCCGTCGCAGTACGACCAGACCCAAGGCCGCGGTCGCTCGGGAATGATTGACGAATACCAGCTGCAGCAGAAGTCCCAGCGTCTGCAGGACGGCACCGACGGCACCGAATGGAAGCCCAGCGGCGGTACGATCGCGGACACCGAAACCCTGCTGACCACTAACCCGAACTACACGAATCCGAAGATGTTCAAGGCACCGCATTCGCTGCGTCAGTGGTTCCGTGTGGGCAGCTGGACGCTGATCGCCATCGCGATTATCGCGTTCTTCGTGGTTATGTGGCTGCCAAGCCATCCGATGTGGCTGATCATCACCGTTTCCGCGGTGTTCATTGTGGGTGTGCTGAGCCTGTTCTTTACGGCTGGCGATTCCAAGCACAATCCGAATTTGGATCAGAACGGCACGGCAGTCTGATCTTTTGCCCGGTGAATCCGGCTTGAAAAGCAAAACGCACGACGGAAGTTGTGCGTTTTCTTGTATGCGGTGCCCTAAAGTAAGAAGTACTTGAGTTTCTTTCTGACGCACGAAGGAGAGGCAGTCCGATGAAAGTTGATATTCTAACCCGCGAATACCCGCCGCATGTCTATGGTGGGGCCGGTGTACACGCCGAGGAACTGTCCAAGGTGCTTGCCGAGCGCATCGACGTGACCGTTCGTGCGTTTGATGGCAAGCGCACCGAGGCGGACATTCCTGCTATCCCGAATGCTGCCGATGCTAAGGGCAGCTTGAAGGTCGTCGGCTATGACACGCCTTCTGAGCTGGCTGATGCCAACCCCGCATTGAAGACCTTCGGCGTTGATTTGCAGATCGCCAATGATGTGGACGCCGACATCATCCACGCGCACACCTGGTATGCCTGCTTGGCGGGCTACATGGCCAAGATGCTGCACGGCACTCCATTGGTTATTACCGCGCACTCTCTGGAGCCGTTCCGCCCGTGGAAGCGTGAGCAGCTCGGCGGCGGCTACAATCTGAGCTCCTGGGCTGAGAAGGATGCTTACGAGCATGCCGATCGTGTGATCGCCGTTTCCGGTGGCATGCGCAAGGATATTCTGACTGCTTACCCGAACCTCGATCCGAACAAGGTGGTTGTGGTGTACAACGGCATCACCATGGCCGACTTCGCTACCCCGGCACCAGACGATCCGGGTTGGAAGGTGTTCGAGCGTTACCACATCGACCGTTCGAAGCCCACCCTGCTGTTCGTGGGCCGTATCACCCGCCAGAAGGGCCTGCCATACCTGCTCAAGGCACTGCACCTGATTTCCAAGGACATTCAGGTGGTGCTGTGCGCCGGTGCTCCTGACACCCCGGAAATCGCCGAAGAGGTCAAGATCGCGTTCGCCAAGCTGGATGAGGAACGCGGCAACATCGTCTGGATTGAAGAAATGCTGCCGAAGCCTGAGCTGAATGCTTTGGAACACGGCTGTGATGCCTTCATCTGCCCGAGCATCTACGAGCCGCTGGGCATCGTGAACCTTGAGGCCATGGCCTGCGGTCTGCCGGTCGTCGCATCCGCCACTGGCGGCATTCCGGAAGTCGTGGTCGACGGCGAAACCGGCTATCTGGTCCCGATCGACCAGCTGCACGACGGCACCGGCACCCCCACCGATCCGGACAAGTTTGTGCACGACATGGCCGCCGCCATCGACAAGATCATGGCTGACCCCGAACTCGCCAAGAAGATGGGTCAGGCCGGCTACGAACGCGCCCGCGACGTGTTCAGCTGGGAGACCATCGCCGACAAGACCGTGGAAGTCTACCAGTCCGTGCTCGACGAGCAGAAGAAGTAAGTAGCGCTGCAACGAGTGCCCCCCCCTCAGTCCGGCTGCGCCGGCCAGCTCCCCTCAGGTACCGGTTTCTTGGCTCTCTTCTCTGAGGGGAGCTGTTACCGCAGGTGACTGAGGGGAGTCGTCAGACCGCGAATCATAGGTAGTATTTCACTCATGACCAACACCGTCCTCCAACTCGACAACGTCGAATTCCGGCGCAACCGTCGTGTCATCATCACCGACGTGAACCTCACCATCAACGCGGGGGAGCGTTGGGTGCTGTTCGGTCCGAACGGCATCGGCAAATCCACCGCGGTCGGCATGCTGGCCACCCGCACCTTCCCCTCAGAGGGCCGCGTATTCATCCTCGGCCATCAACTCGGCAAATACGACGTATTCAAACTGCGCACCCGCATCGGTCTCGCCTCGGCCGACCTGGGCCGGCAGTTCCCCGAGTTCGAGGACCCGCTGGACGCCGTGGTCACCGGCCTGTCCGCCGTGACCGGGCGCTGGCGCGACACCTACACGCAAGAGGAATACGCCCGCGCCCGCCAGCTGCTGCGCGATTTTCACGTCTCCTATCTGGAAGGCAAGGAGATGTGGCGACTGTCCGAAGGCGAACGCACCCGCGTGTTGATCGCCCGTGCGCTGATGGGAGATCCTGAGCTGCTCATCATGGATGAGCCGACCACCGGCCTTGACCTGGGCGGCCGCGAGCAGGTGATGCGCACATTGAGCCGAATCGGCGAAGAGAACTCCGAGCGTGCCGTGGTGCTGGTCACCCATCGCTTGGAGGAGATTCCGGCTGGTTTCGACCACATCGCCATTATGGGACGCAAGCCGATTCCTGCTGAGGATGCCACCGAAGCGGGCGTGGATTCAATGGGTAATCCCGGTGCTGGCACCATCGTCTACACCGGTTCGTTGGAGAATGGCCTGACCGACGAACGCTTGTCGGAATTGTTCGGTATGCCCATCGAAGTCCAGCACACCCACGGCCGCTGGGCCGCCTACGCCGTGTGATGCTTGTAGGTTTTTAGGCGGGATTTTCTTCGCCCCCTCTGGAGGAGCTGTCAGCGTAAGCTGACTGGGGGAGGTCCAACCAGTTACGAAGGTAACCATGACAACCAATAGCAAACTCGTATTCATCGATATCGACGGCACCCTAGCCGACGAAAACCACGTCGTACCCGAATCTGCCAAAATCGCTTGCAAACAAGCCCAGGCCAACGGCCACAAGCTCTTCATCTGCACCGGGCGTTCCGTGCCGAAAATCGAACGCAGCATCCTCGACCTCGGTTTCGATGGCGTGGTTTCCGTGGCGGGCGCTCAGGCGAATATCGGAGACAGGCTGCTGTTCCAGCATCTCGTCCCTCCTGAAGCGGTCGATGCGGCGATGGCGTATTTTGCCAAGCATCATATCGAGAGCTACCAATGGCAAGGTGCGGATGGCATGTACATCTCGGAAGGCTACCGTCAACATCTGGAATCGAAAGGCAAGACCTGGAATCGTGGCGAATTCGCGCGATTCTGGCACCTGTTGGATGAGGTGGAGGTACCGGCTGGCTCGACTTTGGGACAGACGATTCGTGTGAGCAAGGGGTCATACTTCACCTCGCCGAATCCTGACGTGACTTTCGAGGAGACTCAACGTGATTTGAGCCCATGGTTTGAGCTCGTGCATGGTTCGTATGACAATATTTCCCCGAACAATGGCGAGTTGCTGATTAACGGCATCGACAAAGGTACCGCTGTGCGCGACGTGGCTTCTTTGCTGGGCTATGCCATTGCCGACACCATCACCATCGGCGACTCCGACAACGACACCGCCATGCTCAAAGCCGCCGGCACATCCGTAGCCATGGGCAACGCCATTCATGGCATCCAAGCCTTCTGCGACTTCACCACCACCGACATTCACGAGGACGGCCTGGCCAACGCCTTCAAAACGTTGGGACTGGTGTGAGGCTATGTCGTTTGCTCTCAGACGAAGGATCCTTTCGTGCTGTAGTAGTGAGAAATAAGTTGAATATATACTGAACGGGGAAGGAGGGAACGATCTTATGCCGACGATAATGAAAGAACAGATGGAAGTCAGCATTCGTGTCACTCCTCAGCAGGCTTTTGATTTCATCAAGCAGCAGGTAGACGCCAATGAAGGCTTTGATGAGGATACTCGACCAGTGCGGGTGCATGATTCAGCTTATTTGAAGCAACTTCTGGAGAGCTGATGAGCTCCGCCGTATGTGTCATTTTCGATCGCAATATTTATATCGATGTGGCAGAACGTATGCTGCGCCGAGCATAGAGAATTGTGAATTCAAAATGGTTTGTTCATCATGCGAAAATAGTGGTCATCTGTCCGTCGCGGTTGCGCAATTTACGGTGGCGGAGGAACCGGAACGGAATCTGGAGATCATCGACGGATTCGCGCGTGATGCGGCGGCGGGCGATAGGGAAGCCGATCTCATTACTGCTGAGCTGAGTCGTGAGTGTCTTGATTCCGCGCGTCGAACATTGCCGGTGTTGCAGAATCGCCGTTTTGCCGATCCGCAGTTGTGTGACTGACCTCTGAATAACTTTACTAGCGCTGTTGATAAGGGTTCTATGATGGGAATCATGACCACTACTGTTGATAGCTCTGATTCAATGCCGGAACGTCTGCAAGAGGGGAGCGCGGCGCCCGATTTCACTCTGCCGGCGGTTATACCTGGGTTTACAGAGAGCAGATCAATCAACCTGTCTGACGTGCTTGATGCCGGCCGCAGGGTTGTACTGTACTTCTACCCGGCCGCGATGACGCCCGGTTGCACCACCGAAGCCTGCGATTTCCGCGACAATCTCGCCCGATTGGCGTCGAAGAATGTCACAGTGCTCGGTGTCTCCAAGGACTCGCTTGACAAACTGCGCAAGTTTGCACAGCGCGATCATCTCACATTCCCGCTGCTGTCTGATCCCGACCTGACCGTGCACAAGCTGTACGGCGCATACGGCGAAAAGAAGCTCTACGGCAAGGTGCACGTAGGCGTGATCCGCTCGACGCTCGTCATCAATCCCGATGGCTCCGTGGCGATTGCGCGCTACAACGTGCGTGCCAAAGGACATGTCGATTCGCTGTTAAAGGCACTGGAAAAGTTGGAGAAGCTGGAGAAGTAGTGCGTTCTCGTTGTTCGGACACAGTGGTTCGTGCATAGCAGTTCCGTGCGGTATGTACCGCATGAACCACTGCCGTATGAACCACCGGTTGACTTCTCGGACTCACCGGCAAATGGTGAGACCGTGGGCGCGCAGTACGTCTATGGCTGGCATGTAATCGAGCGATGTTGCGGTGGGATTGAGCATCAGTTCGCGGATGGCGGCGGATGCTGAGGACTCGCTTGTCTGCGAGGATTCTGAGGCCGGGAAGAGAGCGTCGGCGATTAGGGAGATGATACGGGAACGTGCATCGCCGGCATTGGCATTGTTGCTGCTGTTGCCGGCGTCGGTAGTGGCGGAGTTGCCAATAGTAGCGGAGCTGTTTTGTAGAGTCGTATCCAACGCTGTGACAAGCGGCTCCAGGTTGTTCTTTGTCGCCTCGGCAATGTCATCGAGCTGATCGAATAAGGCGAACAGCCATGCACGACTTCGCTCCTCATCGTTGCCGGTCGCAAGCCTTTCATCGGTGACGCGCACGAGTTCGTCAATCGGTACTGCTGGCGTCTTTGCCGGATCGCGATGCTCACGGTTGTCTTCGATATCGCCCATAAGATGCTGGATTTCGCACTCGTCCTGCAATACGGTGGTCTCGGCAAATGCGGTGGCGATGGCGTCCGCATCGATGAACTTGCCACCTTCGGACTGGAAGCGCACGCGCTTGGGCTCACTGTAATAATGCGACATGCCGAATGTGATGTACTGCGGCATCTCGTCCTGCAATTGCTTGACCGCATCCGCCACTTTGCGCATGTCCGCAAGCTGCTGATGCACCACAATAAAGGCAAGCACTGCTTTGGCGTCGGCGAGAGTGAGCGGCTGACCGATGCTGGCTCCATGATGGTGCTCATGGTGCGCGAACATGTTCTTCAGCGAATCAAACAATCCCATAATGTCCTCCTTCGGACTGGGCGAATTAACTGTATCTGCCATTCACACTAGTCCGGAATGTATGAGAATCATCGTGGAACGCCGAGAGCGAATTATTGACGCTGCACGCAGCAACGTGAGAACTGAACCGACACCAAGAACACAGGGCATACCTGCAGCATGTCGAGCAATGCGATGGCTCTATTTGTTAAGAGCTCGAAAATATCGCACAGGACGTAGAAGTGCTTGTCCGAATCATGTATGGCAAGAAGGCTCTACAGTTTGCTTGTGAACGACTCCACTGGTTAACTGGTAGAGAAGTAGCGGTTTGGTATACGCAAACAGTGCGATCGGCGATGAAGATGACTGTGGGGTTGTCATGTGTATTCCTCAGAACGATGAGCAAGAGCCATGGACTTGGTGCGTAATAGCAAATGTCGTAGATGAGCATGAGGTTGGTGTTGACCATCATATTGGGCATGGAACGAAGATATTCAGTCCTGGAACAAAAGTGTATGTGTCGACTGAATGGAGGACGAGCCTAAAGGATGACGGTGGAACATTGTTTGTGATTGGGAAAGCGCGTAAGCAATGGCGAATGGTAGGTATGTTCATTCCACGTAATCGACTGACGAACTTTCGAGTTGGACGAGTATTCGATCCACGTGTACTGCGGCGTATGGCTAAGGATTGCAGGCAATCAGTGCCAGATCCGTCTGAATGGGGTTGGCGCTGGTGGGGCAATGATGAGGATGCCCACCAAACAGTCATTAAGAGGGTTGAATACTTCAGTCAAGATGGATTTTCGTTGCCAGAAGCTGGGGCTGAAGATGATTAGAATCAGGTGAGTAACACGATGCTGAAGAATTCTGATGCGTCTAGTCTTTCTTCTTGAGGGACCTTCCACCGCCAACACCGCGACCAGGACGGCTTGCATTCCAATCATCTATTGTTCAGGTAGCTAACCTTTAGTAGTGCCATATATACGTCAGGTTCCGGCAGCTTATATTCTGATGCGTTCTTGACGCCGAGGCGCTCGCTAACTTCTTTGGTGCTGAGAAACCTAAGTGCCATTTGAGTTCCTCTCATCTTCGTGGAGATTTCAGTACGTCGGTATATTGAGCATACCTGCATATTAGCGAGGCAAATCCTCTAGTGAATTGAGATCTTGACTCACTGATAGGCGGTTAGTGAAGCGATTCTGCGGTTAAGTCGAGCTTTTGCTTCGCTGAGCAGTCTCAGTGAGGCAAATCCTCGGGCGGACCGAGGCATTGCTCTACTAAAAGGCCACTTAGCGAGGCTTTTCCTCTACTAACTCTCTGAGTTGCTTCGCTGACGACGATTCAGCGGGGTATTCCCTTGACCTATCCGTGTTTTCGCTCTGCAAAGTAGTTCTGAGCGGCGGATCGATACTCACACAGATGTGTACGGTGTGCTGTCAGCGTCTTTGTAGTTTCGCCGGTCAGTTGCTTGGTAATCCAGGATAAGTCAGTCATGGTTCCTTACTTCCGTGTGAGGCGGTACACTTGGGTACTGCCTCTATTGAGTGCATTGATAAAGGTCAGCCCCGCAAGTATTGCTAGTGCTTGCGGGGCATTTATGTAGCGGCAGTGCCGCCGTCGTGCGTAGTCAGGGATTGCACCTGATTAAGCCGCTAACCGGCCTACGCTCAAAGATTGAGTTAGGGCACACAACTAGCTTTCACTAGTGTTTTCTTTCGGCTTCTCAGCCTCTAACAGTTTGCGAGGATTACTCACGCGCAACACGTCACATATCTCAATGGCCTTATCAAGACTCACGCCGCCGATAGGCCGCGCGCCTGTCTCGATAGCGGCTATACGCTCACGTGTATAGCCGAGCTTATCGGCTAGTTGCTTTTGTGTCAGCCCTCGCTTTAACCTTAATTCCCTTAGACTCATTACCCACCTCGCTTATGCTCAGTGGGCCCGATTATACCTATCGTTGAAACATATGTAGAGTGAGGGGCATAAATCGAAAGGCGTCAATGATGAACGGAACATTCGAGCAGTTAAGAGCAGCCGTGTGTGGCCAAGCAGTCGGTGATGCCTTGGGCGTGCCTTATGAATTCATGCCGAGAGATACCTTCCGATGCGAAGGTATGACGGGATACGGTACGCATAACCAGCCGATTGGCACATGGTCGGACGATACCAGCATGATGCTCGCCACATTGGACTCGCTGATCGCCAATGAATGGCAAGTCAATACTGAAGATATGCGAGAGCGATATCTGGCATGGCTGAGTAATGGCGAATACGCGATTGACGGACGAGTCTTCGATTGCGGGCGAACGGTCTCCATCGCGTTGCAGCAGCGTGTGGGCTTAAGCGGTGAACGAGACAATGGCAACGGCTCACTGATGCGGATCATGCCGTTGGCGTTCGCGGATGCTTCCGCGGATGACGTACGTGCCGCATCTGCAATCACGCACGCTCATGCAATCTCGATGGAGGCCTGTTCGAGCATGGTGGATGTGTTGCGCGACGGACTCATCAAAGGCATATGGCCGCAAGAGCTGGATGATGAACCGCTACGCGGTATGCCGCGTGATGAAGTTGGTTCGAGCGGCTTCGTCAAAGACACGTATGAGGCGGCGCTCTGGTGCCTCGCGAATACCGATGATTATGCGAGTTGTGTGCTCGCCGCTGTCAACTTGGGTGACGATACAGACACGACCGCCGCCGTCGCCGGATACCTGGCCGGCATCAAATATGGATTCGATGCCATTCCCGCTCAGTGGCTGGCGGTATTGCGCGGGCGTGAGCTTATTGAGGATGTGCTTGGACGGACGGAGTCGGCGTGGCATTAAGGCGCTCGCGGTGAGTAGCAACCTACTGTTTCCGTATGCGATGAAGATGGCCAGTACGCCACCATCAACAGTGAGGACTCCCTGCCTACTGTTCTCCACGATCACGCCCAAGCACTGGACGCTCCCATGTCTCGTTCCGCTGAACATTGCCGAGAACTCCCTTCTTCTGGATGCGCATCATCGAATCCCACTTGCTCGACGCCCAGACTGCTTTGGACGGGGATGCGCCGCTAGTGGGGGACAGAGATTGAGACGCATTCGGGTTCGAATAGTGTGAGGGATTTGGCTTTGCCAACGGTTGTTGGACACATTCCATACGGTGGTGCCTGTGTTGTTCGCAAAAGTATGTCTATCTAATCGTTAATCGAGGATGACGATATGGTGAGTTTTTCTGCCGCTATAATGTAGGATTATTAACAGGTCACGGCTGAAGAACTGATTACAGTATTAGAACATTTTTTTTCTGATATATGTGGTTGGCGTAGATGTGGCATATGCGAGGGGGCATCCTATGGCGGATGATGAAACTCATATCGGTCGAAATAACGAGGAACGCAAGGAAGACGAAAACCGTCGCATTATGGGAAAGGCGCTGGAAGGTGTTGCGGCGGAAACCGTGCAACGCTTTGGTTCTGCCATCAAGGAACATTTAGCGGCCTATGCGGGTGATAGAGAGAAACCTGCTGATGAGAATTCCAGACCTCCTAAGACCTTGAAGTCCATTGCTAAGATGGAGACTAGCAATGAATTCAAAAAGCAGAATCTAGCTCAGCAAGCGGGTTTTAGTGCCGAGGTTGAGGCGGTAGCCAGGAAGAACGCCGATAACATCATTGCTGGCAACGATACGCGATTCAAACGATATGATGACGTGAAGCATCCAGATGGACGGCAAGTGTCGAACGACCCCATCGTGGACATTGTCGAAGTGGATGACTTGGGCAAACCAATCATCGGCTCTGAGGCTCAAATGAAGTTCGTCGGCAGTAGCCCGAAAAAGCTTCTTGATAAGTTGAAAAGCAAGAAATATGCAAAATATCGTGATGCAGACGTCAGCATGGTTATTCCGGATGATTATTACGATGTACTGATGGGTGATGGGCCTGACGGCATCAACGAACAGATACGAAAACTTCAGGGCGAGCTGGATGGAGGTCGGCTTGCCGGCAAGAATTCTGAGGCTATTCAGCAGCAAATCGATGATCTGAAACAGATTAAGAAAAGCCTGCGGAAAAGTGGACTCACCAAGCGAGAAGCGTTGTATGCGCGAGAACATCCCAGACGCATGGTGGCGAAAGATGTAGCCAGAGTTGCCAATAAAGCCGGTCTGCAGCAGGCAAGGAATGGTGCGCTGATTGGTGGTGGTGTTTCTCTGATTCGAAATATGGTTGCCTGCATTAATGGCTCTATTGAGCCAGCGGAGGCAGCGAGAAACGTCGGCGTCGATGCAGGCTTGGCTGCGGCGTTCGGCTATGTCACCGCTTTTTCCGGCGCTGCCATTAAGGGTGCCATGCAAAACGCGTCGAGCGAGTATCTGCGTAGTCTATCGAGAACGAACGTTGCAGCTACGATGGTCTCCACTGTAACGGATGTTTCCAAGGTGGTTGCACTGTATTGCCGCGGCGAGATTACTGGAGCTGTTTGTATAGAGCGCCTCGGCCAGCAGGGAATGGGGCAGCTCGGAGGAGTGATGGGCGTTGCCGTGGCGATGGCCGCAGTACCTGCAGATGGTGCTTTTATGGCTGCGATGGTTGGTATGGCTGGAAGCACCTTGGGATATGCTGCAGCTGTTGCCGTATATGAGGAATTATCCACTGCTCTGCATGACTATGAGCTGGCGAAAGAGGAGCGTATTCGTGTGGAACGCGAATGTGCGGAAGCGGTGGAGCTCATCCGCCAATATAGGCGTGATATGTCTAGGGATGTCGAGAATTATCTGGCGACTCATGATGAATTGTTTAATAGAGCATTCGATGCAATGGATCAAGCGTTGATTTCCAATGATATTGATGGATATTTGACCGGAAACGCCGAAATTCAAGAATCCTTGGGATACTTGCCAAGGTTTCGGACTCAGCAGGAGTTTGATGATTTGATGGCGTCAGACGACAATTTCGTTTTATAAGGAGGAGCCAGTTAATGAAGTACATCAAAACACGTGATGCATTACAAGCATTTTATTATCTGATTGCTGTCGATGGATCAGTCCGTGACGACGAACGCGCACTATTCGATCATATAGGTGACAATTTGGATGCAAAGCACTTCCATGATTATCGCAAAGAGATTATCGATTCGTGCGATGAGCGTATAAACCAGTGCCACGATTCCGATGATCGCTACGACGTAATTGTTGAGGGTGTTGATGCAGTCTTGTCGCATCGAACGGATAAAAGAGCTGCAGGAATTGCACCAAGGCTGCTTCTGTGGAATATGTTGTCAGTTGCCTTCGCCGATGGGGAATATGATGCAGTAGAAAGCAGACTCATCAGACATATTGCCCGGACGATGATTGCCGATCGTTCCATATACCCCGAAATGGAACATCTTATGCGCGCGGCGTATGACGTGCGAGGCGAGCTCGACTGGATCAGCAATTCCGAACTGCCATATAGTGAAGTTCGCCCCATGGTGGATCAGCTGGAAGAGCGCGTGAATGTTCTCCAAAACGCTGCCGTGTTGCTGATTGAAGACGAGACGGCAGCGCCAGCCCCGGAAGTCATGGTTCCAGAGAAGGACGTGTTTGATCAGACCAAGGATGCCGTTGACTCGGTGGTCGCTCCGGTTGTGGATCAGGTTCAGCAGGGTGCTCAGGGAGCCGCGGATGCGGTGAAGCATACGTTTGACAATAATGTTGCTCCTGTTCTCAACCAAGTTGGCGATGCGCTGAAGCCGGTGAATGATGCAGTGCTGAAACCGGTAGGCAACGCAGCCAATGAGGTTGCGAAACGTGCGGGTGACGCAGCCAATGAGGCTGCAAAACGTGCGGGCGATGCGGCCAATGCTGTACAAGGCTTCTTCGGTGGCCTCTTTGGACGCAAATAAGAGAAACCCAGGAAGGAATTCACTATGCCATTTTTTGTTGTTCCACTATTCATCGGAATGGCCGCTGCTGCCGGTACCGCAGGCGTGGGTATGGCTGCCAAAGGTAGTCTTGATCAGCACACGGCGAATCAGCTTAACGACAATTCCGGAGCACGCATTCGATGGGCAGCTAATAACCTCGAAAAGCTTCGTAGGCAATGTTCAGATTCCCTGAATGCCTTGGGCAAAGAGAAAGTCATTATTTTGGATGGGAGCGTTCAGCGCTTCCTTGATGCTTTTCAACAGCTGAAAAATGTTGATTTCACCGCGTCCGAAGGGCTTGATGAGCTCAATAAACTGCGCATAGACAAAGCGGCTTTTGCTGAGCTCAAAACCATGGGAAACATAGCTTCGTCTTTGCTGGAAGGCGGTGTGACCGGGGCGGCCAGCGGTGCATTGGCTGCGTTTGGTGCATATAGTGCCGCGTCGGCACTCGCCACGGCTTCCACAGGAACTGCGATCAGTGCATTAAGTGGTGTGGCTGCTTCCAACGCCACGTTGGCGTTCTTCGGGGGAGGGTCCTTGGCCGCAGGTGGCTTGGGCATGGCCGGTGGTGCCGCTGTACTTGGAGGTTTAGTCGCAGGTCCTGCATTGCTGGTCATGGGCGTTATCATCGGTGCTAAGGGTGGTAAAAACCTTGAGGAAGCGAAGACCCAGTCTGCTGAGGCAAGCAAATATTGTGAGCAGATGATGGCCGGTGCGGACCAGTGCGTTGCCATTCGTAGACGCAGCTATATGTTCCACGCTTTGCTTGCCCGTCTTGATGCTAAATTCCTGCCTTCAATTCTTGAAATGGAAAATATCATAAAGACCGAGGGAACGGATTATTCGCAATTCCGTCAGGAAAGTAAGAAGACTATTGCCGCAGCTGCGTCCACTGCAGCATCAATCAAGGCCGTGCTAGATACTCCTCTGCTGGCCGAGGATGGGTCACTTACTTTGGAGTCGGAGAAGCTGATGAAGAACAGTGGCATGTGATGGGATGAGGATTCCGGAGCTGGACTGATGGTTCTGTGGCTTCTTCCGTTGATTTTGGGATATGGTGAGAATCCGTTGCCCGAGATGACGAGTCTTGCGGAAGCTCATGGCATTCGACTATTTAGTCTGCCGACTGTCGGACGAGACGTGGATGCTTTCAGTTTTATGTTCGATGGTGTGCCGTATGTGGCGGTAGATACCAGTAAGACTGCAGAACGTGTCCGTTTCGATATTGCTCATGAAATTGGGCATCTGATGATGCATGAAATGGTGTCTGAAGATGTGGCTATTCCGTCTTTGTCGACATTCAGACCTTGCGACTTTCGACCATGAGGGCTTCTCATACCCGAATCCGAGCTTAAGAAAAGCCATCACGGAAAAACGTGATGGCTATGCGTTTTAATCACCATTCAGGTAAGCTGTCTCCCGACCAAGGGTGCCATTCAGGCAACTTGCTGTTGGAAGCATCGGCAATTAGAGCAAATTCATGAAGTTCATGAGGAAGCAATATCGGAGTCTGGCTAGTTGGCTTCAGCAGTAAATCCCATCGGTCTTTGTAATCGCCGAAAACCGAAACATCCATACGGGCTTGTTCAGGCCCGCAATTTCGATTTCGCTTAGCAGTGGGATCGGTCAGCCATCTCATATGTCCCAACCATGCTCCAGCAGATACATGATTCCGAGGAACAATATAGCTGGACAGGGTCTGCTCGTTTTCATTCCATCCGACCAAGACGAACCATTCATACAAGCTACGTTGAGAGCCGATCTTGGCAGGGTTTAACGCCCATCTTTCATTGCGGGAAGTTTTGACCTGCACGCTAATTTGCGTGACATCAAAAGGAGCGTGGCTTCTCTCCGCAAGTATGTCCGTTCGTTCCAGACCGTCTCTCGTTAGTGCTGGAGCCCAACCATTCATCGCCAACTTACAGCACGTCCAAAATTCTCCGACCGACTTTACTGCTTTAGTATCTGAAACCATAGCGTCCTCCTTGACTGCAAACAGCTACCTCATATTAGAATTTAGTCCCAATCTTCAACAAATGTAAAGTTGCAACAGTACATGACCATGTTTGCTGTTCTGATGGAGGTGAGAGGCTTCTAGACAAAATGGGAGGTAACTTAAACCTCTTCGAGAACCTTCAGACCTGCGGTTTATCCTAAGGCAGCAAACTCATTGTGGAACAGGTCCATATGGCTTACATTCGTTTCCCCATCGCTTTTCCCTCTTCCGGAACGGGATTATGCTACAATTTTCGTGTCAAATGTAGCTATCTTCAATCGATCTTCGAGCAGCAGCTTATGGAGAAGATTCCTTCCGTGCGCTTCGGGTACGATGGTCTTTCCGTATTCTGTCATCAATCGAATGATTGCATCGTAGTTGGCAGGATACGACAACGTACCGAAGAAGGTCAGTTTAGTTTCTCCGCCGTATAAGTCTATTTGGTCAAATAGCGACTGGAAGTAAGAGTAATCAGCTTCTCCCAAGGAATGGCCGAAAAACTTGACTTCAGCTATGTCGCTGCCATTGCTTTGTGCGTCGAATATTGAGCGACCTGCCATTTCCCCTGTCAAATACTGTCTCCGTAATTTCAACACCCTGGCGGTTTTTGTAAATTGATAGACGCCAGGCTCATCCATATGAGCCTGGCCATCAATGCCAAATATGACGTGATAATCATAGCCTCCGTGGCTTTCATCTGAGAAGCGATCAACGTCACCATGCACGTTGCGGTGATAGTAAATGGACTCTTCTCGCGGGCTCTGAAGCAGCGGAGTCGTGTAGTTGAAGGATAGAATGACGTTCGATTGCTCATCAAGTGGAATGTCAGTTCCGGTTTCCGCCATTGCTTTATAGATGTTTCTGCTGCTAGAATCATATGAGGGATTACCCTGGACTCGTATCAGGTATCGAGTGAAGGCGTCTTCAATAACGTGAAGTTCTTTCGCGAAAAAGTCAAGCAGTTTCACCCGGAGAATTTCCACTGGATCTTCTGAACCTTCGTCATCCAAATCCGCTGAAGTGTTGAAGTAATTAAGTACAGAAAAATCGATGTTACTCGAATGCTCATTAACATACTTCTGAATTTTTAGATATGCGTTGACCACCGCATCAGGACGTGATGGCTTCACTGAGAGGATGGTCCAGTAATTTAGAGCATCGTTAAGGCTGATGCTGCCTTTCCCGATGACCCACTCTTTGATTGCGCTTTCCACGTCTTTCCAATCATCGAGTTTTTTCGATGTATCATGCCAAGCAATGAAAAGGTAGTCCCACACGCAGGGGTCCTCGACATTCACTTGATAGGTGACTCTTGGCATAATCGCCTTCTTGAAGCTTTCCCGATACTTCGTGTACCTATCTCGGAAGAAAGCAGAATAAGACGACGGGATATGCTGTGCCAAATCAAACCCGTTACCCAAAACTATGATCTGCGAATACGTCAACTGAGGCCTTTCCTCTGGAGTTCAAAACAAGCTTACATCTCCTTGAGCTCTTGCGCAGGGATGGCGGTATCGAACAGACTGATCTGTGTGTCCTGTTCGTACTTGTCGATGCTGGTGGAGAAGAGATGGATTGTCCTCATAATGCTTGAACTTATACATGGTGTCGTTCATTATGTTGACTCTATACATGAGTGTGGTTCTGTTATCTTACGCCGGCATATTCAATTGTACATATCTACATGTTACAGTTTTTTTATTGCATTACTTCGAGGTTTGAATTTTGTGGTTCTCAGATATACATGAAAAAGTCGATAACTTTTTGCGAAGATGCGTATAGGTGCATGACATTTGCCGATGTGAGTTGAATGAGAAAGGTGAGTGTCGGACATGACAACAATTGGGCCTTTCGCTGTTTGTGATGGGTGGCTGTGGTGTGAGGTGTTGCCAGTCGGATGGGGTTGGAGGCATGGATGTATTGCTTCAATGTTTGTTGGGCGGGTTCGGCAGTGTTTTTCCGCGGTGTGGGCTGATGGTTTTCCCCGGTGCCGTCATCGTTTCCCGGTGATGTGAGAGGCATCGGTGCCGCCGCCTGTATATTCCCGAGTTGCGATTCGAATTGGATTCGGCCGGTTGCCGCCGGCCGGTGCTCGGGAAGGAAAGGATCATGGCGATACCGATGCCCATTGTGCAAGATATCAGGAGACTCGATGTTTTTAGTCAAGTCGGTGTTTCGTTCGGGGACCACAACTTGACAAAACACACAATTCACGGCCATCATCGGCCTCCTTTCACAGAGGCGGCCCACCATCGGACCGCTTCATTGAAAGACGCTACGGGAAACAGCATGCCGGTACCAACAAGACACTACAGCCGGTACCACTTACAAGAGACCCCGTTACCAAACCAGATTATTATTCACTTTGGCATCGGCGAGAGTGAGCGACTGCCCGATACTGGCTCCATGATGATGTTCGTGATGCGCAAACATGTTCTTCAACGAATCGAACAATCCCCATAATGTCCTCCTTCGGACGTTATCTTCATCCCACAAACGGGAACAGAGCTCTCGGCCGTAATGTCGACGGGCTTCATCCGCAATAATCAATAACATTCATGCCATCAGATACTTAACTATTCATTGTTGCATCAATGTTCACGGGCGGATAGATGTCGATTCTCGTATTCTTCGAAGTCATTGCGCACGGCTTCAGCGGGATATTTGCTTTTGGTTTTTGCGAGTTTGCTCATGATGATGTCATCCATGTTCACACCAAGCTTATCGGCCATCATGATGCAATATGTGAGCACATCCGCTAGTTCCTCCTTAACATGTTCTTCTGCGATATAAGGAGATTGCGGTGCCCATTGATAGCATTCCAGTAATTCCGCTGCTTCGATGCTGATAGACTTCGCTAGGTTTTCAGGCGTGTGATACTGGGCCCAACCTCGCGCCGACACAAAATCTCGAATTGCCCAAATAGTGCTGTCACTGATCATGCTTAACATTCTAAAACTCACAGTGAACCACAACATGACTATGAACAGTGAATGAAAAAATGTTCTTATGGTGTTTGTGAAGAAGAGTAATTGAGCGGGAAATGTACATAACAGGAATTTGAGCCCTACTTAGCCAGCCTCTGTTCGTCATCCGCAGCTTCCCATAATGCTTTCTGCAATTCAGGATCTACTGCAAACAGATATAATCCGTGAACGCCACGCTTAAGCAACACGTTCAGTTGCTTGCGAATGCATTCGCGTTTGAACTCTTCTTGCGCTTCATCATCAATGTCTCCACGGTCGCTCGTAACGCCAGGATCACAACTGTTTTCAGGAAGGAATACAAGACGTCCAGTATGGCGATCATAAGATACCGATGGGCCAATGAGGACACCCGCATAGTTCAAATCGAATCCTTGAATAGTGAAATATGAACCAATTTCGTTGCGAGTTTGATTGGAACTGGACCATGCTTCCTTACCAGTGGATTTAGTCATGACACAATCAGTGTTGTCTTTGGAACGATTCCAAGGCTTAGAAAAGATGTCCTGCCCGTCTTCCGTTGCATATTCTCCATTGTTCCAAACTGGTATGCTCCATGTTTCCACGGATTCTTTGCTGGACACATGATGAGAACGATCCTTGACGAGTACAACGTTTCCTGTTTTATTTTTGACATCAAAATGCCAGTCAAACGTTGCGAGGACGCGGCAGAGATCCCTTGGCTTGACTGCCGCGGCGGACTTATATTTGCCGGTTCGTTTTCCGCGATTCGAGGATGCTCCAAAATTATGTTGTTCCTGCGTGCGCAGCAACGACTCACCCTTGTTGCGTATTGCGTCGAATAGCACTTCGGGGGATCGACAAACCTTGATTTCATAAGGCGTATGTTCGCTGGTGGTAATCGTATCGTCGTCTTCAAAATAGACGTCGAAACGTGTTCGTTTGTCGTGTGGGATTGAACGGGATGCCCCGTTGGCATCTGTCAATGTATACGGCTGATTCTCCGCAATGTTGTCAAGCCAAGATAACGTGTCTTGTCCTGCGTCAATGCGAAATTGCTGATGCAATATGATTTTTTCCACTTCGTATCGATCTTCAATCTCATGTGAAGCCCCGGCATCGATATGTCTATTTGAATAGGAGCTGCGTAGTGTTAGCGGTTCCAACTGCTGCAGCGCGTCTGAGACCGTGACATCGTGGGACTTTCTGCCCATGGAAGCCAGTAGTCGTAACGTTTCTGGATTCCACCACTGCTTACGTTGCATGATTTGTTCGGAATCGAAGACGGCGATTACTACTTTGGATCGACGCAATATCTCATGTAATTGATTTTCGATGCCGCTCTGTACTTTCTGTGTGAATAACAAGTGTGCTTCATCGATTAATACGACGTCGGCACGAGCATCTTCGTCGAACGTCGTGTAATCCCAGCCGGTTTGAGCTTTTGCTGAACGCTCATTAATGAATCGAGCAGGGCGGGAGACGCATTGACCATATTTTTTCTGCAATCCATGTTTAAGTGCCATGTCGTCGTAAACGTGCATTTGGTCTTCATTGTTTACGAGCAAAAAAACCTTTTGATGTAACGAATCAGTAGGAGAGTCGTCGTCATTGTTGAATTGCGTCGATAATTCATAGAACAACGTGCTCAATAGAATTGATTTGCCAGTGCCAGCAGCTCCTTCAACCAGAATCAGCCTTGTATCATCCGGTGAATTCCACTGGTGTAGCAGTCGCTCTACCTCACTGGTGATATCTTGCAAAGCTCTGCGTTGCTCCGAGCCTAGTTTATGGAATGGGGAAACTTTGTATAGGGATGATTGCCATATTTCCAATTCTGGTGGGAAAATGCTGTTATCGTCCGTATTCACCAAACGACTCCATACTTTGGAAACTATTGCATCTCGGTATTCCGAAGTGTAATACGAATCCTGCGGGTTGCCTCGACCATTGAGACATTCAACTCCGTCAATCGACTTCATATAATCTATTAGCTTATTCTCGATATCGAGAGTAAGAGACTTATTGAAATGACGCTCCCATATTACGTACTGGTTCACGTCCGTTTTGTCGGATTGTACTGCAGCGGTGATTCTCTGATCTGCTTTGTGTTCCGAATCTAAATAATGCTTCAAATGTTGGATAGGGACTATTGCGTCGGACTGGGCATCCTCATTGTCAGCGACAATCTCTAAATCCTCAGCTCTATCGGGAACATTTTTTTGATTCGTTAACACATGTTGGACGGTGCGGTCGATGATGTGTTGAGTCTCTCCCACATAGACGCACCACGGGCGTATGGCGGCATTGTCCTCGCTAGTGTTGGCGAACCATACGATGTACACAGTCGGCCAATCAAGAAAATGGCTCTTATCCTTACGCAGGCGATTCTCCAAGTGACGCAAAAAATGTTCGTCAAGAATCGACTGTGGTGTAATCCACGCGGAGGGGTCAGTTGAGAGGGACGTAAGGAACACTTTCCGGTAGTTATCTGTTGCAGATCCAGAGCTATTTGCAGCATGAGGATTGACATATGGAACTTTGACGATGCGCAGAGAAAGATGTTCCTTCGTAGTTGCCATGCTTGAATAATAACGCGGTGTATTGACTGCAATTAGGCAGAAAGCGTCTTTTAATTCTTAAAACATATTTACTGACTATATGAAATTCATAGGTTGTGCGCTGCAAAACGGCCTTCTATAGTCCGAAGCATGACGAACTACAACGAAGCTCAGCAGTAATCAGCCGAACAATCCATTAACGGCAACCGGCAAGTGGCGTCCATCAATACCGACCAGAATACCGACCACGATTCACCCTTCGACGAAACTGCCAAGCGGCTTCATCACAAGCTCTTCCCCGATATGGAAATACCGTCACAGGGGAGTGACAAGCAATGCAACATCTGTGTCGGAGACCTCATCAACCTATTCATTGGCTCATGCCCTAAGGGAAATCGTCAATCGCAAATTGACCAGATAGCGCAAGATCTCCGCAGCGAGTACGACAAGCCTGCGCCCACCTCTGAAGACAACGCGCAATACGCGGACACCATTGACTGGCTCAACGACGACGAGACTTTTGGCGATGAGCGAACCATAGCATCGGCCATCCTCCCGATGTTGTTCTATGCGGAAGCCATGCAGATGTTCAACACAAAGCTTGATTACTGGGCTTACCTCATCACCCGTTATGTCAAAGGCAAGGGATTCCTCATGGATGAGCATTTGGCCAAGGTCTGGGTTTGCAGCCAGCTGACCAATATCGCCAAAGTCGGTGGCACCTCGCAGCCTAACGTCAAGACCAAGTGGCCGCATATTCATGATTATGCTGACTCGTGCAAGGCGCTGAAAAAACCGGCGAGGCGTAGGATGTCATTATTGATAACCGTGCGTGCGTATTTGCGCCTGCTAGCGATGAGAGCTATCGCAAACGTGCTGAGTAGATAATCTACGGCCATAATGTGGCGAAACTAATAGGTCGATGACATTTGACGTTGTTTGGTTCGCGAGGTGCCTCATTTGAAAATGAGCGCGAAGCCCGGAGTGGTGCCTCACCGGTGGTGAGCGCGAAATCCTAGTCCTCGTCGACTTGCGGGGTTTCGCGGCTCTTCGCATTTTGGTGTGTATGGCGTGTGGTTAGAGGTGGGTTTGGATGGCTTGTCTGAAGCCTCCGGTGTGGAGCAGGCTTCTGGTGATGTAGTTGTCGAGGTTGCGGAAGCCGAGGGCTATGTCCCTGAGGGTCTCGAGCCTGCCGTTGATGGCCTCGGTGGGGCCGTTCGCGCCGTTGGGGTGTATTGCTTCAATGTTTGTTGGGCGGGTTCGGCAGTGTTTTTCCGCAGTGTGGGCTGATGGTTTTCCCCCGGTGCCGTCATCGTTTCCCGGTGATGTGAGAGGCATCGGTGCCGCCGCCTGTATATTCCCGAGTTGCGATTCGAATTGGATTCGGCCGGTTGCCGCCGGCCGGTGCTCGGGAAGGAAAGGATCATGGCGATACCGATGCCCATTGTGCAAGATATCAGGAGACTCGACCGGCAGGGGCTGTCGCGTGCGCAGATAGCGCGGCGTCTTCATGTGGATCGCGGGACGGTCGCGAAGTACGCGGATATGGAGGATTGTGCCGAGGACGCCACCGACGACGGCATCGACGCGATGGGCAATCCCTCCGCCGGCACCATCGTCTACGCCGGCCCGCTGGAGGATGGCCTGACCGACGAGCGACTCTCCGACCTGTTCGGCATGCCGATCGAAGTGCAGCACACCCACGGCCGCTGGTCAGCCTACGCAGTATGACCCCCGGCCCACGCCCCGTTGCCGGAGGCTGACCGAGCCGGATCGTGAGTCGGCTCATGCTCCCGCCAGCGAGGGCGTGAACCGACGAACCATTCCTCTAGGCGAATGGTCGGGACAGCATAGCCGAAGTACGCTGTCCCAGCTGACTCCATCCCTCACTCGTAGCTGATGACCAGACGGCCGACCACGTCGCCGCGCTCCAGCCGTTCGATCGCCTCCGGCACCTCGTCGAACGAGACGGTCGTGGTGACCGGCGTGAGCTTGCCGGTGCGCATCAGCTCGTAGACGCCTCGGATGTCATCGGGCGTGCCGCCGTTGGATCCGCGCAGATCGCACTGGTTGACGATGAGCGACTTGGCATCGATGGTGGTTTCCAGCCGGCCCATGCCGACGAGCACCACCACGCCGCCCAGCCTGATCACGTCCACCGCGTCGGCGGTGGTGTCGCCGAATCCGGCGAAGTCGACGATCACATCGAAGAATCCCTTCGGATAGTCCGTGATGGACCGGCGCGCGTCCACCGCACCCAGTTCCTTGGCCAGCGGCCAGATATCCTCCTTGATCTCCGCCACATGCACCTCGGCGCCCAGCAGATGGGCCACGCGGGCGCCGATCTGGCCCAACCCGCCCAATCCGATGATGCCGACCCTGTCGCCGGCCTTCACGCCGCCACGGCGCACCACGGCCGCGTACGAGGTCATGCCCGCATCGGTGGCCGCGGCGCCGTTGACGAAATCCACCTCGTCGGGAATGCGCACCAGCGCCTGCGTGCCCACCACGATCTTCGGGCCGAATCCGCCGTCGAAGGAGGACCCGGGGCAGCCGGCCGGCGTGGTCGGGCATATCGCCACGCGGTCGCCCACCTGAAAATCGTCCACGCCCTCGCCGACTTGGCTGATCACGCCGGCATCCTCGTGGCCGAGCGTGACCGGCACCTGCGCCAGCATCGTCATCCAGCCCGGATCGGTGAGAATGCCCACATCGGTGTGGCAGATGCCGGCCGCCTTCACGTCGACGACGACCTGCCCCGGTCCGGCGGTCGGCTCGGGCAGCTCGGCGAGCTGCAACGGTTCATTGGTGCCGGTGAATCTCCATGACTTCATCATGACTCCTTAACTTCAAGGCGCATCGTCGCGCCATTCGGCCGAGCCCCTCGTCCCGGGCACGGACTGCGCCGTTGGGAATACGGCGACACCCTCTATCGTAGGGCAGCCGGGCGAACGACCCACGCGGCCCGTTGTCTATTTAGAAGTGCAACATCCTTTAAAAAGGATGTTGCACTTCTAAATAGACAACGGGATGTTTGGGTCGCACTATCTGCCCAAAAGCATGATGTGTTCAGCTCCGCTCACGAATGAAATCGAAGATCACGTCGAAGACCTGCTGGCTCCAGAAATCGTACTCATGTTCGGCGCCGTCGACTAGCACCAGCTGCGCGTCCACGCCGTGCTCGACCAGTCGGTCGCGCATCTTGACGGATTGATGATAGGGGACCACGGTGTCGGCGGTACCGTGCAACAGGAGCATCGGTGGATACTGCTGGTCATCCCGCACCTGCAGGTAGGGGCTCATGTCAGCCGCACGCTGACGGACCTCGGCATTGATGCCGGTCTCATGGGTCGCACCCACCACGGCTGCGAACGGGCCGAAATAATACAGCCGGAATGGATTGGTCTCATCGTCGAATGCATCGACAGCTTCAAGCATGTCGGTGGGCGGGAAGCAGCTGACCACGTACTTCACCGCATCGCTTTCATCGACATTGGTGCCGTCCTCATATCGCGGATCGTCGGCGGTCAACCCCACCAGCAGCGACGTGTTGCCGCCGGACGACGTGCCCCAGATGCCGAGACGGTCGGGGTCCACATGCCATTGACGCGCGTTTGCCCTGAGATAGCGGATGGCTGCTTTGACGTCCTCGAGATATGCGGGGAACACGTCGTGGGGATCGCTCGAGGCATCGCGATGATTCACCGTAGCCACCACAAAGCCTTCGCGGGCCAAAGCCGAGAGCTGCGGAATCTCGTAGTCGCGATGCGGCGTGGTCCAGGCGCTGCCTTGCACGAATACCACGGTGGGGTAGCGGCGGTCATCGTCATCGCCGGTGGATTGTGGTGAGATGATATCCATCACCAGGTTATCGGCCCCGGTTTTGTACGCCACGTTGCGGGTCAGCGTGGCCAACCCGGTAAGCGTGGGATTGTGCGGGATATGGATGACATTGTTTGCGCCGGCGTTGGCATCACTGACTTTGGCTGAATCGGTAGTGTTCATGGAATCCCCCTAGCTTTGTTGCTATAGAGGTCATCATACAAGAAATAGGCATGATTACGGCACAACGATGTCTCGGTCACAGCGAAGACATAAAGACGCGAAGACGCGCCCGGCAGCGCGCGCTGCCTGCCTGCGAGTTGCCTTCAAGTGCACTTCAAGCGATAAGGTGACATAAGCCGCGGCAATGGAGATTGCTGCCCGGCAACGAGGCGGACAGTGCCCGTTCGCCGATTCACGATTACAGAAATGAGACACTATGAAGACTCAGGAAATCGGACAATCCGGCATGATTGCGTCACGAGTGGCGCTGGGTGTGATGCGCATGGACGCGCTGGATGCCGCCGATGCGGCACGTACCGTGGCCGTGGCCCATGATTCTGGCATCGACTATTTCGACACGGCGGACATCTATGGATTCCATGATCATGCCGCGCACGCCAGTTCGAAGCGTTTCGGCCAAGCGTGGAAGGACGCAGGACTCGACCGCAGCACCATCTTCATCCAAACCAAGTTCGGCATCGACTACAGTTTCGGCGAAAACGATGGCGGCGCCAACGGATATGACTTCAGCACCAAGCATCTGATTGACGCACTCGATCACGAGCTTGAGGCTTTGCAGACGGATTACGTCGACGCCGTGCTGCTGCACCGTATTGACACGCTGTTTGAGTTGAACGAGGTCGCCGAAGCATTCGACGCGTTGGAATCAAGCGGTAAAGTGCGTCATTTCGGAGTCAGCAATATGGGCCCGTGGCAGATCGAACTATTGCAAAGCGGCCTTCGTCAGAAATTGGAAATCAACCAACTGCAGTTCGGCCTGATGCATACACAGATGCTCGACGCTGAAATCCAATTCAATATGGCGAGCGATCCCGCAGCCGATCGCACCGGTGGCATCCTGCCTTATTCACGGCTGAAGCATATGACCATTCAGGCATGGTGCCCATTCCAATCCGGCACGGAATACGGTCCGTTCGTCGGCAACGAGCATTTCCCCGAGCTGAACGCCGAATTGACCCGTCTTGCCGGCAAATACGGTTCCACGCCCAACGGCATTGCCGTCGCTTGGATTCTGCGTCATCCCGCCGGTATCCAGCCGTTGCTCGGCTCAATGACACCGGAGCGCATCCGCCAGATGGCGGCCGGTGCCGATATCGAACTCGAACGCCGTGACTGGTGGTCGCTGTATCAGGCAGCCGGCAATCCGTTGGTGTGATTGCGGAACCACTCGACAACCCGTGTTTCACTCACCGGCATCATATGGCACGTAGGAAATCCCGGATATCGGCGATTTCCTCATCACAGATGGCATGGGCCATGCCGGAATACTCGCGATAGGTCAGATGTCCGGCCCGTTCAAGGACCTGATGGGCCGTTTGCTGGTCGGGCAGCGGAATCGTGCGGTCCTGCGCGCCATACGCCAGGAAGAATCGGGCAGGGGAGTCAAGCGCCGCCTGTTCCTCGCCCATGAACGAAGGACTGAGCAGGATCGCGGCATCAAACAACGTCGGATGCGCCTTGGCCAGACGATACGACAGATAACCGCCTTGGGAGAAACCGATCAATATCTTCCTGCGATGGGCGAATGCCGAGGCATCCAGCAGTGAAGCCACCGCATCCCCGACCGCCGCGCATTCGCGTTGGCGCTCGTCCACGCCGCAGCCGTCGGGATACCAGTAATTGCCGCCCATATAGGGCCTCGCGTAGGTGGCGCGGAACGAGATATAGCTGGGTACGGCGGCAATTGCGGCCGGGGCCGCATCGGCTCGCGTCGGCGCATATACGGCGTCGAGAATCCGCACCATCTCGCTTTCGTCGTTGCCGTAACCGTGGAACATCAGGAAAATGGGGTCATTGCCGCCGGCATCGATCTGGCTTGTCATCTGCATTCGCATCGTCATCACCTCACCAGCGAGCTTACATGCATTAGACTTGTAGCGATTGACCCACCGAGCACGCAAGGAGCAAGTTATGGAGCCGAGGCGCGGGCCTCTCACCGCAGGCGAGAAAGTGCAGTTCACCGACCGCAAGGGCAAGAAGATCACCGGTCAGCTTGTGGCCGGCGGCTCCACGCAGACCGAGCATGGCCTGATTCTGCATGACGATGTGATCGGCAAGACCGAAGGCACCGTGATCCTCACCGTGCATGCCAAGCGCGAGGCACAGGTCAATCAGGTCTACCCCGAGAAAGACAAGAACAAGCCGTGGAAATCGTCGCGCGCCATCGGCGGCTGGGAGTATGCGGTGATGCGCCCGCGACTGGCCGATTATGTGCTGTCGATGCCGCGCGGCGCGCAGATCATGTATCCGAAGGACATCGCCCAAGTTATTCAGCTCGGCGACATCCGCTCCGGCATGCGCGTGCTTGAGTCCGGTGCCGGCTCGGGCGCGATGAGTGTGAACCTGCTGGACGCCGTGGGCGAGCGCGGCCACCTGACCACGATCGAGCTGCGCCCCGAATTCGCCAAAGTGGCTCAGGCCAATGCCACGCTGTACTACGGCGAGGCCCCCAGCTGGTGGGACCTCAAAACCGGCGACTTCGATTCCGTTGCCGCCGAACTGCCTGAGCATTGGTTCGACCGCATCATGCTCGACATGCTCGACCCGTGGAACAGGCTCGAGCAGGCATACCGCGTGATTGCCCCCGGCGGCGTGTTGGTCAGTTACGTAACTACCACCACGCAGATGAGTCGACTGGCCGAAGCCCTGCGCGCGGCCGGTTGCTGGACCGAGCCGCAGATCCAGGAATCGTTCGAACGCACATGGAAGGCCCAGGGCCTCGCCGTACGCCCCGACCACCAGATGATCGGTCATACCGGTTTCCTTGTTATCTCGCGCGCCATGGCCTCCGGGTTCGAGGCGCTCAGAAAGCGTGATCGCGTGACCAAGGACACACAGACCGACATCGACTCGCTCACCGACGAACAGCGTGAGGCGCAGATCGAGGAACTGGAACTGCGCGACATCTCCGACCACAAACTACGTAAGGTGTTGCGCGACCTCGACCGTCAGGTGGGGGAACTTGGCAACACGCACGAATAACCGCCAAACGATGAGTTTGTGAACGCTCACACACCTCTATACTGGAAGCAACACCACACCGCCACACCGCCACACCGGGCAGACGGTTCGTGAAGGGAGCCACGGATGGGCATCAAGCTGAGTAAAGTCGCCAAAACAGCGAAGAAATACGACCATATTCTCATCATCATGAGGCATGCCAAGGCCGAGCCGTTCGGCGACAAGGGCGACTCGGAGCGCGAGCTCACCGACAAAGGTCTGAAACAGGCGAAGGCAGTGGGCAAGGGCATCGAGTCGTTGGGACTGGTGCCCGACCAAATCTCCTGCTCGTCCGCCACCCGCACGCGCCAGACATTGGACCGCATGCTCAAGACCTTTGGCGACAAGCCAATCGTCGACTACCGCATCAGCCTGTATGACGGGGGAGTGCAGGCGGTGTTCGACGAGCTCGCCCACGTCAAGGCCAAGAATCGCGTGTTCATGATCGTGGGCCACGAGCCGACTGTGTCGATCAGCGCCCAATGGCTCGCCTCCGCCGACTCCGACGGCGAACGACTCGACCTGCTGAATTTGGGACTTTCGCCCGCATCCATCGTGATCATGGGATCGAACAAACCGTTCGACGAATGGCAGGTGCACAGCGGCGAACTGCTCGCGGTCATCAATGTGAAAGACTTCGACTAAAGCGGATATAAATTCCATCTATAACGACACTCTGCGGCCATTTATAAGGGCCGGAATCCGGATGTTTTGCTACCCTAAGTCGGGTTACGAACGCATACATTGGAGGATTCATGTCCACTCTGACTTCCGTCTCCGGCTTCCCCCGCATCGGGCAGAACCGCGAACTGAAGAAGATCATCGAAGGCTACTGGAAGGGTGCCAACGACCTCGCCGCCGTCAAGGCCACCGCCGCCGAACTGCGCGCCAAGCACTGGAAGCTGCAGCAGGCCGCCGGCATCGACCTCATTCCCAGCAACGACTTCAGCTACTACGATCAGATGCTGGACACCGCCATCCTTCTCAACGTGATTCCGCAGCGTTACGCACGTCTCTCCTTCGACAACCAGGAGGACACGCTCTTCGCCATGGCCCGCGGCTACCAGGGCGACAAGGGCGACGTGACCGCCCTGCCGATGAAGAAGTGGTTCACCACCAACTACCACT